>OLRK01000038.1_pt1 | contig 148034 bp, 130 predicted proteins | sample 1672911 | NCBI WGS metagenome assembly OLRK01 (sample SAMEA3136736, study PRJEB25190) | human gut metagenome | biome: human gut; feature: human-associated habitat; material: faeces | place: Austria | collected 2013
GCTTTTTTGCTCATGTTCGGGGCGCGTCTCAAAGTCTTTTCTGCACCTTTGTGCATGCACAGGTGCAGTAAGACTTTTCTACTATTTAATATTCTGTAGCTTACCGGATTGCTACGTGCTTCGCACTCACACAATCCTTCCCGTACATTCGCATATCACTCAGCTTCGCTTCGCTTTTTTGCTCATGTTCGGGGCGCGTCTCAAAGTCTTTTCTGCACCTTTGTGCAAGCACAGGTGCAGTAAGACTTTTCTACGCTGTAAGCTACATATATTTTTTTAGCATTTCTACTTTGTCTGTCTTTTCCCAAGGTACATCGATGTCGTTTCTTCCAAAGTGGCCATAAGCTGCTGTCTGCTTGTAGATTGGTCTTCTAAGGTCTAACATTTTGATGATTCCTGCAGGTCTAAGGTCAAAGTTTTCACGAATGATTTCTACTAATTTTTCATCGCTAAGTTTTCCTGTTCCAAATGTGTCTACCATTACTGATGTTGGATGTGCAACACCGATTGCATATGATAACTGGATTTCACACTTGTCAGCTAAACCGGCTGCTACTATATTCTTTGCAACATATCTTGCTGCATAAGCTGCTGAACGGTCAACCTTTGTACAGTCTTTTCCTGAGAAAGCTCCACCGCCGTGACGGGCATATCCACCATAAGTATCAACAATAATCTTACGTCCTGTAAGACCGCTGTCTCCGTGAGGTCCTCCGATTACGAAACGTCCTGTTGGGTTAACGAAGAACTTAGTATTTTCGTCAATCATATCCTGTGGCAATACGGTGTCAAATACATACTTCTTAATATCTTCATGAATCTGTTCCTGTGATACTTCAGGATCATGCTGTGTTGAAAGAACAACAGCATCAAGTCTTGAAGGCTTGCCATTTTCATCATATTCTACTGTTACCTGGCTCTTTCCATCTGGTCTTAAATATTTTAATGTACCATTCTTTCTAACTTCTGTAAGCTTTCTTGCAAGCTTATGAGCCAATGAAATAGGGTAAGGCATATATTCTTCTGTTTCGTTAGTTGCATAACCAAACATCATACCCTGGTCGCCTGCACCTATAGCATCGATTTCTTCATCTGTCATTTTATTTTCTTTTGCTTCTAATGCCTTATCAACACCTAAAGCAATATCTGCTGACTGTTCATCAAGAGCTGTAATAACACCGCATGTATCGCAGTCAAAACCATATTTAGCTCTGTCATAACCAATCTCTCTAATTGTTTCCCTTACAACTTTCTGAATATCAACATATCCCTTTGTTGTAATTTCACCCATTACAAGTACAAGACCTGTTGTAATAGCTGTTTCACAAGCTACACGGCTCATTGGATCCTGTCTCATAAGTTCATCTAAAATCGCATCTGAAATCTGATCACAGATTTTATCCGGATGTCCTTCTGTTACTGATTCTGAAGTAAATAATCTTTTCTCCATTTTTTCTCCTCTCTGAAAATAAGCTTTCGCATTTGCAATTTACGAACTAATATTTAAACTCGTAAAAATTATGAATAATCTATTGTTAACTACAAGCAAAAATTAAGTCCACTGTTTTACAGCGGACTTGAAATCAAGGTATTCAAATCCTCTTATTGATCAATATTGCATTGCTCCGGTGGGCACCTTCCATCATAATCGGGGGTTGCCGTGGCATCACAGATCCTTGTATCTCCGCCAACTCTTAATAAGAGAAATATTATTTTTCTTGACAGTTATAACATTAAACAATATATATGTCAATAGATAATATTTTCTAATAGTAAAAGAACCACACCTTCCGGCGTGGTTCCTTACGTAATAAAACAAAATTCATAAAAACAGTTTATTTCTTAGTTTTAACTGACTTTTTAACCCATTTACTATAAATAGCATTTCCTGCATAGTTAGTCTTTGTAGCTCTAACTCTTACATAGTACTTTTTACCTTTCTTAAGGTTCTTAATTGTGTATGTAGTCTTCTTTGCAGTTTTTACTGTGCTCTTCTTAAAGTTCTTCTTTAATGAATATTCAACTTCATATTTCTTAATGCCTTTTACTTTCTTGAACTTTAATGTAACTGTAGCTTTCTTAGCATTCTTCTTAACTTTGTTAGCCTTTAAAGATTTAATCTTTGTAGCTTTTACTGTGTTAAGTTTCTTAATTGTAGCCTTAACTGAAGCTTCTGTAACACCAGCCTTAGTTGTAGCAAACATATTAACCTTTCCTGTTAAAGGAATGCTAAATGTTGCTGCATTTGGATTTGAAGCCTCCTTAGCTCCGTTAGTGCTTACGATAGCATTAGGGAACTGTACTGTTATGCTTGTCTGAATATCTTCTTCCTTAAGTTCAACTCCCATTTCCTTGTATGCAGCAAAAATGTCCACATCTTCTGCATCTAATAATTTCATTATGTCACCGTTCATATAGAATGTATCTGTAGTAACATATGTATCAAATCCCTCTACACCAAATTCTTTCTGTAAATCACCCTTTTTAATATTCTGTGAATAGTCAATTACATAATAATCTTTTCCGTTCTCAGTAACAGTTTTTACATCTATACCTTCATCTTTTAATTTTGGTAGCATTAATGTAATCAAAGCTGTTACTTCAGCTTCTGATACAGTCTGTCCCTGTGACTTCATCATCTGAATGTAGGCCTGAATAGCTGCCTGTTTGTCAACTTTAATATTTGTAGTCATCTTAGCACTTCCATCGCTGTTAATAACTACTGTTGACTTCTGTGTGACACACCCTGTTAATGCCAATGCTAAAACAAGCATAATAGCTACTACCTTAGTTTTAATTGTTTTCATCTTTTTATCCTCCTTAAATTGAAAAAATGGTGTCCGTTTTATTACCCTGACACCATTTTATCACATTTAATATATAATTACATTAAAATTCAAAATATTCTTTAAAATATTTTTATACGATAATACATCGCTCTCAATACACTTTAAACACCGATATACAATGGTACATCATCAATAACATTACACCGATTATTTTTCTTCATTACGGAATTGAACAGGTGTCATTCCATATTTCTTTTTAAATAATCTTGTAAAATGTTCCACATTTTGATATCCAACCTTTTCAGCAATAGATTCAACTGTCATATTGCCACCCTTTAATAAAGTTCTTGCTTTCTTCATACGAACATTCTTAACTAATTCACCGAAAGTTTTTCCGGATTTTTCCTTTATATATTTTGACAAATAAGGCTTTGAAAGATGGAACTGTTCTTCTAACTCATCTAATGTTACTGTAAGATAATTAGTATTAATATAATTCAAAATCTCAGTTAATCGTTCATCCTGAAACTTTTTTTCACCTGATGCTGCAACCAATTGGTTAACAGCAACTGTAAGTGCATAAATAGATGACTTTATTATATCTTCATCGATACCAACGCCCCAATACATCTTACCATTACAGCTTATTCCCACATAAGAAACAGCCTTAGATGATGAACCTCTTGATAATGAATGCTCTTCGTATACTGATAATTCATAACTAATATCAAAATACTGTTTAAATGCATTACTTACCGCATCAAGTCTACCATTACCTGTACTCTTAACAACTCTTGTTCCTTCATTCTGTGCAATTGTTACTTCTGCAACAATTCCATTCCTCTGAACATAATGTGTTTCAGGAACACTAAATACGCTATTATCATTAATATATTTATCTTCAAAAATCTGATAAACCCAAGCAGGTGATAATTCCTTATGTTCCTTATCTGAAACATCTTTAACTGAATATCCAACTTCTTCTCTCATCTTTTCAGGTAAGGATAAACCATAGCTCTGTTTTAAGATATAGCTTACGCCACCTTTTCCTGACTGGCTATTAATTCTGATAACATCAGAATCATATGTTCTTCCTACATCTACAGGATCAATTGGTAAATATGGAACTGTCCATGTTTCGTCTTTGCTTTCTGCTCTGCAAGCCATTCCCTTTGAAATAGCATCCTGATGTGAACCTGAAAATGCTGTAAATACCAAATCGCCTGCATATGGCTGACGTGGTCCAACTTTCATTCTTGTAACACGTTCATACATTTCACAGATTTCCGGCATATTGCTAAAATCAAGATGTGGATCAACACCGTGTGAAATCATGTTCATAGCCAAAGTAACTATATCAACATTACCTGTTCTTTCACCATTTCCAAATAAAGTACCTTCAATTCTGTCTGCTCCTGCCAAAACACTTAATTCTGCAGTTGCAACACCACAACCTCTATCATTGTGAGGATGAACTGAAATAGTTACCGCATCACGATATTTTAAATTCTTATGCATATATTCAATCTGAGTTGCAAAAACATGTGGCATGGCATTTTCAACTGTTGCAGGTAAGTTAATAATAACCTTGTTATCCTGTGTTGGTTTCCAAACGTCAAGCACTGCATTACAAACTTCCAATGCATAATCCATTTCTGTGCCTGAAAAACTTTCAGGGCTATATTCAAATGAAAAGTTTCCTTCTACTTCATTAGCAAGCTTCTGTAATAATTCTGCTCCGTCAACAGCAATCTTCTTTATTTCATCTTTACTCTTTTTAAATACCTGTTCACGCTGTGCCACGGATGTTGAGTTATATAAGTGAATAACTGCGTGCTTTGCACCTTTTACTGCTTCAAAAGTTCTCTTAATAATATGTTCTCTTGCCTGTGTTAAAACCTGAACAGTAACATCATCGGGAATCATGTCACGTTCAATTAGGGCTCTCATAAAATTATATTCTGTTTCTGATGCTGCAGGGAAACCTACTTCAATCTCTTTAAAGCCAATCTTAACTAACATCTGGAAAAACTCTAATTTTTCATCTAAACTCATTGGCTCTATAAGTGCCTGGTTTCCGTCTCTTAAGTCTACACTACACCAAATAGGTGCTTTATCTATATATTCTTTCTTAACCCAATCATATGTTGGTGTAGGTGGCATAAAATACTGTCTTTTATACTTTCCAAAATTCATCTTAAAATCTCCTTTTCAATCAATTAAATAATATATTTTTAGTTTCCTTATGTCAAGATTTGGTAGGTTCTTAATATAATAAATAGTTCGCTTGCTAACTTTCTCGCAAGTCAGAACGAAAAAAACCCTGCACTTCCAATTAGGAAATGCAGGGACGTATTCTCTACCTACGCGGTACCACTCTGCTTCATGTTATACATGCTCTCTAAGGATGCCTTTGACATCCGCTCCCTTTAACGGTGGAATCCGTCCAAGCCTACTCTTGAAATAATAAGATTACTTCGTCCATCTTGCTATCCAAACCATTCAGCCGGCAGCTCCAAGGTGAGTTCATTGAATCGCTTCTGCTGTCTTACACCTCCCGACAGCTCTCTGTTAACCACTTAACAACTACTATTCCTTTTCAAAGCCTTTTTTATTTTTAGGATGGTCTAATATTAACATACGCAAATTTGTTTGTATAGTGACAATTTTAATCAGTTTTATTGATTTTTTTTAATCAAGTACTCATCCAACCTTTAATTTAAACTTGCGCTCTTCTTTTTCAGAATCTACTTTTGCAATAATTGCTCCAAGACCTGAAAGCTTCTCTTCGAATCTTTCATAACCTCTCTGGATATAAACAATGTCATCTACTACTGTAAATCCGTTAGCTGCCATGCCTGCAATAACAAGTGCTGCTCCTGCTCTAAGGTCTGGCGCTGCAACCTGCGCCCCTGCAAGACTTCCAACACCTGTAATAAATGCTGTATTGCCTTCTACCTTCATTATTGCACCCATACGTGTCAATTCATCTACATATTTAAATCTGTTTTCAAAAATACTTTCTGTTACTGTACTGCTACCGTTGGCCATTGTAAGAACAACTGCCATCTGTGGCTGCATATCTGTAGGAAATCCCGGATAAGGCAAAGTCTTAATCTTTGCACTTCTAATGAAATCTCCTGCCTTAACGCGTACTGCGTCATCATATTCTATAACTGTGCATCCCATTTCAATAAGCTTAGCTGAAATACACTCTAAATGTTTAGGAATAACATTCTTAATCAAAACTTCCCCACCTGTAGCTGCTGCAGCACACATAAATGTACCTGCCTCAATCTGGTCAGGAATAGTTGAATATACTGTTCCGTGAAGTTCACGAACACCTTCAATTCTAATCTTGTCAGTTCCGGCACCTCTTACATTAGCTCCCATACTGTTAAGCATATTGGCAATATCTACTACATGAGGTTCCTTAGCCGCATTCTCAATTACTGTCTTTCCTTCTGCCCTAACTGCTGCAAGCATAACATTAATTGTTGCTCCAACAGAAGATGTGTCAAAAAAGATATGGTTTCCAACTAAACGTTCCGCCTGGGCATTAACCATACCATGATCAGTAATAACATCTGCTCCCAAAGCTCTAAATCCCTTAAGATGCAAGTCAATAGGTCTGCTACCGATTGCGCATCCACCCGGAAGAGCAACCTCTGCCTTATTAAACTTGCCTAAAAGAGCACCAAGCAGATAATATGAAGCTCTAATCTTTCTCATTTGCTCATATTCTACTACATGTGTTCTAATTGTTTTTCCGTTAATTGTTACTGTATGTCTATCTATTCTATTAACTGTTGCTCCAATGTTTGCAATAGCATCTATCAACTGATTAATATCACTAACATCAGGCAAATTCTCTATTGTCACGTCTTCATCTGTCATTATTGCTGCAGCAAGTAATCCTAATGCAGCATTCTTTGCTCCGCCTATTTCAACTTCGCCATTAAGTGCTACTCCACCTTTTATTACAAAACGTTCCATTCTTTACTCCCGGTATATATGTATATTTTATATCAAACAGGGATTGGTCACAATTAAGCCCTCTCCCACCAATAATTATCTTTGTATATCTACACAATTATAGCACAATATCTATCTTTGTAAACATAATAAAAGCACAATATATATAAATTTCAGCGATTTTTTTGGTCAATTTTTATAAATTGTGCTTTACTATATTATTACATTATGATAATTTTCAAAATGTGTTACCTGTTACTAACATACTCAATAGGATTAACCCTTTTTCCATCCTTTACAACTTCAAAGTGAAGATGTGGTCCAGTGCTAAACCCTGTGGAACCGCTAAGTGCTATGACCTGACTTTGTTCAACTTTTTCTCCCTTTGAAACTTTCACTTCCGAAAGGTGGGCATATCTGGTTTTGAACCCGTTATTATGATTAATCAAAATATTATAACCATAACTTTCACTAAAATAAGCCAATTCAACCACGCCCTCTGCTGCCGCTCTCACCTTTGTGCCTGTATTAACAGCCCAATCGTGTCCATTATGACTTGCAGTTCTTGAAATTGTATCTCCAAAACCTGATGTGGTAATTCCACCCTTTACCGGTTTTTTCAAAACGAAATTATTAACATTTATATTTTTCTTGTTAATAACTTTTGTTTTGCTATTAACATTTATATTTTCTATGTTAATAGCTTTATGATTTTCTTTTAATGTTAGAACCTTTGCTGTACTCTCTTTCACCCGGTAGTCATTATTTTTTGTAATAAATCCATATGCATATATTTCAACTGCCAATTGGTAAAAAGTCAAAATCATAATCATAGTCACCATAAATACTGCTATGCAGACGAAAGCGCTTTTATGTGATTTTTTATTAATAAACATTATTTTATCCCCCTAAAAATAAATGTTCTATTCTTTTAGCTAATATCCGTATGTATTTTTTGTTTTAGCAAATTATATAATTTGTTCTAAAATCCCCTCTGACGTAATTTTGTTACAACCTTATCAACTGTTTTTTCAACAGAACAATGATTTTCACTAATCACAATATCAGCATATTTTTCATATAAAGGACATCTTTCATCATAAAGGTCCTTTAATGTCTGTCCTTCCTTTAAAACCACCCCACGCTGCTTAAGATTTCCTAATCTTCTCTCTAAAGAGTATAGGTCTAATTTTAAATAAACTATTGTTGCTATTTCTGATAAATGTTCCATTGCCTCTGTGCAGTAAACAACGCTTCCTCCTGTGGAAATTACTGCCTTCTCAGGATTCAATGACTTGTTCACGTCATTTTCTACCTGAACAAAGCCCTCTGTTCCACGCTCAGCTATGATTTCTTTCAAAAGTTTGCCGTACTGCTCCTGAATTACAAGGTCAGCATCTATAAACTGATATCCCAGTATTTTTGCAATTATTACTCCTATTGTGCTTTTTCCTACTCCCGGCATACCTATTAATACAATGTTTTTTTTCATTTCAGTCTCCTTTTGTTGGCAAAATTGCTACCATCTTCCATTGCCAAATTGTTTGTTTTTCTGTTTATATCTTTTATTTTATAATCTTACTTAAATTTTTTGCTTTTGTTTTTTGTTATTCTTCATAGTATTTTTTGTTTTTCATATCTACTGTTTGCTCAGCTAACAGGCTTGCTCTTTTTATTTTGTCCTCGCCGTATTTGTTTTTGATGGCATCTAGTGCCTTGTCCAGTTTTTTCATTTTTTCTCTGGATATGTTGGTTGTGGCGTTTTGTTGTTTGTTTGTAGTTTGCGCCATTATGTCCATTATGGACATTTGTTCTAATGCTCCCTGTTCTTCTAAGTTGGCGGTTCGTATTCCAAGCAGGCGCACGCTTTTGTTTCCGTCTTTTTCCCAAAGTTCTCTAAAAAGTTCTTTTGAGAGCTGGTATATTTCTGTGCCTGAGTCTGTGCATCTATCAAGTGTTGTCTGCCTTGATGCTTTTATGAAGTCGTTATATTTCACTTCTACAGCTACTGTTTTTGCCATTTGTTTTCCTTTTCGAAGTCTACCAGCTACTTTTTCTGACAGTTGAAGTAGGATTTTTTCTATTTCTTCCATATTATCAAGGTCATATGGCAATGTGATGGAGTTGCCCACTCCTTTTAGTTCTTCACGCTTGGTATTTACCACGCTTTTATCTATTCCATTGGCGTATTCCCAAAGTATTTTTCCATGCTTTTTCAGGTGCGCCTCCAAAATATATTCAGGGCTTGTTGCCAGTTGGCCAATATTGTATATTCCAAGTTTGTGTAACGTGTTTACACTTGATTTACCTGCCATATAGAGTTCTTCAACAGGTAATTGCCACATTTTTTCTTTTATTTCTCTTCTATATAATGTATGAACTTTGTCAGGCTTAGTAAAATCTGATGCCATTTTTGCCAAAACTTTCACATCGGATATTCCTACGTTTACGGTGAAGCCAAGTTTCTCTTTTACTGTGTCTTTTATTTTGTACGCACATGCTAATGGCGATGGATACTCGTTTTGTATTCCCGAAAAATCCATATAGCACTCATCCACGCTTACCTGCTCAATGTCAGGTGTAAATGTTCTAAGCAAATTCATTAGTTTATGGCTTTGTTCATTGTAATAACCGTGCTCCGGCGGAACAATCAGTATGTTAGGGCACTTTTGCAACGCATTGGCTATAGGCTCACCTGTAACTATTCCAAACTTTTTTGCGGAGATGGATTTTGCCAAAACTATTCCGTGTCGCTTTTCCCTGTCACCGCCTATGATGGCAGGAATATTTCGTATGTCGATTTTCTTTTCATCTTTTGTTGCTTCTTTAAGCAACTTTACTGCTGTCCAACTTAAATAAGCTGAATTTACATCAATATGAAATATTATTCCCATATATTGCCATCCTTAAACAGTTATTTTGATTAAATTATTTTTCATTCTTGCTTGGCAAATTAATTTCTCTTTATCTGTCAAACTAATCTTTAGACATTTTTGAATATTTATTTGTTTTTTCTGTATCTCTTTTTTGCTGCTTTTTTCTTAATTACAGAATATCCAAACTTGCCTATTTTTTTACCAAGACCATAATACCAGCCGTGAGAATATACAATCGGCTTTGCCTTTTCAAAACTAAATGTTCCATTTTCGTCCATATATTTTTTGTCCGCGTGTACGCAAAGTACTTTTGCCACAAACATATCGTGACTGCCACATGGAACAACATCTGTTACCTTGCATTCAATGTTTACAGGACTTTCCTTAATCAAAGGTGCCTTAACATATTTTGCAGGTTCTTTTGTTAATGATGCATTCTTAAACTTGTCCTCATCCTTACCTGACTTTACTCCACAATAATCTGTGGCATATGCCAATTCTTCTGTTGTCAGATTGATTACAAATTCCCCTGTTTCTTTTATCATATGATGTGAGTATCTTGAAGGTCTTACTGAAACGTAAACCATTGCCGGGTCTGAGCATACCGTTCCTGTCCACGCAACTGTCAACACATTATCATTTCCCTCATCATCTGCCACCGTAACCAAAACAGATGGAAGGGGATATAACATATTTCCCGGTCTCCAAATTTCTTTTGACATAGTTTCCTCCATTATTTCCTTGAATCATTTTTTATTTTGTCTTTAATTTTTTTGTTTAAATTTTTATTTGATTTTTCCTTCAAATTATTTTCTTTTTTGTTTTTCACTTAATTTAACATTCTTAATCTTAAGATTTCCATTGTCTATGCTGTACGTAATCTTCAATGTTGCCTTACAACTTCCTGAATATTTGTACACATAACTTGTATATGTTGCAATGTCAGTTGTACATGTGTAGTCATAGTTGTATGTAGATGTTACCTGAAAATCTTTACTTTTACTGTCGTATTTTATTGTACTATTCAAATCCTTAATTTTAAAATCAGATACCTTGTACTTGTCTATGTTCTTCTTATCCGACCAATAAAGACCTGACATTGTTTCTTCTACTGTTTTTGATACGGATTTTTGAAGCTTTTTGTCATCTGCAAATGCCATAAGTTTTTTATCGCTTTTGCTTCTGTTTCTTGCGGCACTATAATATTTATTCATAAAATCCGTAACGCTGTTTGTTATTTTTGAAGTGTACCGGTCATTTGCTGTGTACCAACTCTTTGTCAAATCCACTTCCATATCTTTTTTTATAACATTTGCAAGTGTATTTTTTGCACAATATTCATTCTCACATGTTATTTTATAATTTCCATTTAAAATAGCCTTAAAATTATATATTTGAATATTATTTTCTGTTGTAATATTTGCGTCTTTATCTGTAATTTCAATTCCTGCAATTGTAAGCTTGTCTCCCTGTGGAATCTTTATTGTAAGATTTTTAACTAGCATTTTTTCAATATCTACCTTGTAGTCAGGCTTTAACTTAGGCAGATGCATCTTCTTATTTAAATAAATATTCATATTCTGAGAGCTATCCGTCTCATCATCTGTGCATTCAATTGTTACCACATATTGTCCGTCTTCTTTTCTAGGATCGTTAATCTTGTAAGAATCTATTGTCATTGATTCTCTTGTTTTCTGCATTATTTCCTTGTATCTGTCTTTGCTAATATAGTAGCCGTCTTTCTTGTCCAAAAGATTGTACATTGTGTCATAATCCTGTTGCATAAAAGCTCTAAAATATGTAACCGCCTGCTCCGTCGGATTGGAAACGTGTTTAACGTAGGCTGCAAAAGCTCCTATTCCCATACACACTGCAATAAAAAACAGTATGCTTATAAGTCCAAAAATTCTGCTTTTATATATTTTTTTTAATATTTGTTCCATTTTAATCCCCTAATTATTCTGCTATAATTTTTACTATATTAAATGTTACCCATTATCCTTGATTTTTGCAAGGCTTTTATGTATCATTTATTTATTATAGACGAGGTGTAAAATGGATAAAAAATTATTATTTAATGAAGCTCTTACTTCATTGGTAGACTTTGCTGCTGCCAATGCTAACCATGTAACAATGGATGATGTAAAATTATATTTTAAAGATTTAATTGATGATGATAGCCAGTATCAGTTTATTTACGACTATCTTGCCCTTAATAAAGTTGAGGTTGAGGGATTTACTCCACCAGCCAATAATCCTTTGGCTGATGACGCTCCTGAAACTTCGGCCGATGAAACTATTTCTGAAACTGCTTCTGTTTCTAACCATGTTGAATCAGAAGAAGAATTATCTTTTATTAAGATGTATATGGAAGAAATGGAAGCCCTTCCTAATCTTTCAAAAGATGAAGAGGCTGATTTAATTGCCAAGCTTTTAGCCGGTGATACTTCCGTTTCATCTAAGATTGTTGAAGCTAATCTTTCTTTAGTTGCAAAAATTGCTGAAAGTCATCGTGGAAAAGGCGTTAACTTTGGAGACTTAATTCAAGAGGGTAATGTTGGTTTAATGCTTGCAGTTTCTGATTACACAGAATCTGTTGGCGATTTCCATTCATTTATTTCAGGTAGAATTGAAGATGCAATTAAGAATACTGTTAATGTTCAGATTAACTCAGACAGAATTGGGCAGCATCTTGCTGACAAACTTAACAGACTTGACGAAGTTACTAAGAATTTAAGTGAGAAACTTGGTCGTGTACCTGAATTAGACGAACTTGCCAAAGCTATGAACATTTCAAAAGATGAAGCTTCTATATTGCTAAAGACTTCTCTTGATACATTGTCAGTTAACGAAGACACACAGATTACTGACGGTTCTGAGGCTAATGGTGCTTCTGATGGAATATCAACTGAAGAAGCATTTGCAAGACCTGAAAAAGATCCGTTGGAGTGGAGAGTTAATAAGAAATAAAGTATGTAATTCCAATAATAAAAGCAAGAATACTAAGTTCCGCTTCTGCCATAAGCTAAATGCTACTTGTATTCTTGCTTTTTTATACATTTCATTAGTTTTTAACCATTTACTTTTCTGCCCATTTCCACATTTTATCCCAAGGATCTTTTGTTCCTAACGCCAAAATCCATTCGGTAATAACATAGTAACATAAATAAATTGGAAAAATTAAAATTTTCTTTGATGTAATCTTCATACTGTACCTCCATTTTTTACCTTCTATACACATTTGTATATTTTCTAATCTTATCTACTACTTTGTCTGTCAACTTATCCTTCGTAACACGCCATTTCCAGTTATCACCTAAGGTTGATGGTGTGTTTATTCTTGCTTCATTTCCAAGTCCTAAGTAGTCCTGAAGTGGAATGATACATAAGTCTGCCACTGATGAATGAGCAAGTCTAATTATTTCATCTACCATTTCCTGACCAACAGGTATGTCTCTACCTATGTAATCTTTTATGTATCCTAATGTGTAATCATTTACATGTTTCAACCAACCTAATAAAGTTTCGTTGTCATGTGTTCCTGTATATACAACACAATTATTGTAGTAAGTAAAAGGAAGGTATTCGCAAGGTTCATAAGAATCTCTTGCATCAAAAGCAAATTCTAATACTTTCATATTCGGGAAATTGCTGTCTTTTACAAGCTGTCGTACGCTATCTGTTATATAACCTAAATCCTCTGCAATAATGCTAATCTCTCCAAGCTTCTCTTTTACGACATCAAACAAATCCATTCCCGGACCTTTTTCCCATTTACCGATTACAGCATTCTTTGAACCGGCAGGAATTGCATAATATTCATCAAAGCCTCTGAAATGATCTATTCTTATTACATCATAAAGCTTTGTGCTATTTTCAATTCTCTTAATCCACCATGTATAACCTGTCTGCTTATGATAATCCCACTTGTAAACAGGATTCCCCCAAAGCTGTCCATCTGCAGAAAAAGCATCCGGTGGGCAACCTGCAACAGATATAGGCTTAACCTCTTCATCCATTTGGAATAATTCAGGATTTGCCCATACATCCGCACTGTCATAAGCAACATAAATTGGAATATCTCCAATAATTTTTATTCCCTTATCATTTGCATATTCCTTTAATTTAAACCATTGCTCATAAAACTTAAACTGAATAAATTTATAGAAAAGAATTTCATCCTTAAACTTTTCCCTATATCTTTCCATTGCTTCTGGCTTTCTTACTCTAATTTCATCTTCCCACAATTCAAAGCTTTCCCCATTATGCTCTGCCTTTATAGTCATAAACATGGCATAATCTTCAATCCAAAATCCGTTCTCTTCTACAAACTTCTTAAAACCTTCATCCTCTGGATTACTTCTCTTGTAAGCCTTTTTTAGAAGATTAAATCTGCCGTTATATAATTTTTCATAATCAATATATTCATTATTCTCACCAAAATCAACAGAATTACATTCTTCCTCTGTAAGCAATTCCTCTTCTATTAATTTTTCCAAACTAATAAAATAAGGATTTCCCGCAAAAGTAGAAAATGACTGATATGGTGAATCTCCGTAGCTTGTTGGCCCTATAGGCAATATCTGCCAGTATTTTTGATTTGCTTTTTCCAAAACATCCACAAAATCATATGCTTCTTTTGAAAAACATCCTATTCCATATTTTCCCGGTAAACTTGAAACAGGTAATAAAATTCCACTAGCTCTCATTGTCCCTCCTTAATAGTTCTAAGCTATTTCTGCCTGGGCAGTTACGTATAATATAATACCACTTACCGCCTTATAATGCTACTTTTCAAAAAATTTTGTATATAATTTTATAATAAAAATCAATGTACATTTATCAATTAATTTGCATAATTATTACTTGTTTAATTATTTATGATACTATTTTTCCAAATATTTATTGGCTGATTCTGTTACTGCAAGTCCACCTGTTCCTGTTTCTTTTAAGCATGCCGGCATGCTATTTCCAATACGACGCATACTGTCAATTACATCATCAGGTGTAATTGCACTTTCTATACCCGCCATAGCCAGTTGAGCAGATGTTACTGCATTAACAGCACCATATGAGTTTCTCTTAATACATGGAACTTCTACTAATCCCTTTACCGGGTCACAAGTAAGCCCTAACATGTTTTTAAGTGAAAGTGCTGTTGCATTTACAATCTGTTTAACTGTTCCTTTCTGGAGAAAAGCTAAAGCTCCGGCTGCCATTGCACTTGCTGAACCTATTTCAGCCTGACAGCCTCCTGCAGCTCCAGCAATAAAAGCATTCTCTGCTATAACTTTGCCAATTCCGGCAGCAACGTACATTGCCTTAACCATTTCATCATCACTTAAATTATATTCTTCCTGATAACTAATAAGTACCGCAGGCAAAACTCCACAGGCACCAGCCGTAGGTGCCGCAACAATTCTTCGCATACAGGCATTTGACTCGCCCATCTTAATTGCTTTTTCCATAACATTTCCAATAAATTTTCCGCAAATATTTTTGTTAGCTGCATTATATCTGTGAATTTTTTCTCCATCTCCACCGGCTCTTTTGCTGGCTGACTTTAAATTTCCATTATAATTTTTGTCAGCCTCTTTCATTGCCAAATACATATTTAACATTTTTTCGTAGGACTGCTCTTTAGTCCTTCCGTTTTCTTCCATATCAGACTGTTCAATAACCTGCCACACTTCTAATTTATTTTCATTAACTAAATCTTCTAACTCTTTTAATGTATGATAATAAAACATAAACTCTCCGTCCTTAATTTATATTCCTGCAAAATAAGTTACCTTTAGTATTCCTTCAACGTGCTTCAACCATTCGATTCCTTCCTTTGGAATCTGCTGGTCGCATTCAACTACCATAACTGCATTGCCACCTTTTGCCGACCTGTATAGCTGCATAGTCGCAATGTTTACCGACTTGTGGGCAAGCATGGAAGTAACCTCAGACACGTGCCCCGGCTGGTCCATATTATGAACAATAAGGGTAGGACATTCCCCTGAAAAATTAGTATCTATGCCATCAATTTGAGCAATATTTATTCTTGATCCACCAATTGACTGTCCCAAAACCTCTATTCGATTTCCGCTTTCACCTTCCAGGTTTAACAAAGCAGAATTAGGATGGCCTTCATTAAGCTTTGCCTCACCAAACTCAATTTTCATATCTTTCTCCTTGGCTATATTGAAGCTGTCGGAAATACGGTAATCATCCGGCTCCATACCAAGCAAACCTGCAACTATAGCCTTCTTAGTTCCGTGGCCTTCACCTGTAGCAAGGAAAGAACCATACAATAAAATCTGAGCTTTCTTAACAGGCTCCCCTAACAACTTGCCCCCAATATATCCTATTCTTACGGCACCTGCCGTATGGGAACTTGAAGGGCCAACCATAATCGGGCCTACAATATCAAAAATATCCATATTATGCCTCCTTTTTTAGTACATTTTTTGATTCGCGTGTAGATTTTTTTTGTGGCAAACACGTTACTTTTATCATTTTGCTCCGTCGCCTATTGTAAGACAAAAAACAAAACTCGCCTACGGCTCAAACAGTTGTTTTTTGCCTTACGCTATGCTCGCAAAATTTCAAAAAGTTGCCTATTGTTTGCCACAAAAAAAAATTCTCCACGCTACATAAAATGAACAATAAAAAAGAACTTATCCATATAACGAGAGGTATTCCCCTTTTTACATTGGTATAAGTTCTTTTAATTTAATCCGTTGTCCTCGGATTTGTTTTAAAATAGCAGTTTTTATTAGTTTTCTTCTATCTGTTTTGGCTTTTTTATCATTGAGATAAGTGCTAATACTGCACAGATTGCACACCAAGCTGCCCAGATTATAAGGTCTGTGTAGCTTCCAGCCATTGTGAATCCCATGATTGCACCCAATCCAAATAATACGATTACTGCGATATTTCCGCCTTTGCCTTTTGAATTACGTGTGGCTATTGATACAATTCCACCTGCCAATAACATAATTGCAACAATGATTCCTGCGCTTCCGCCAACTTCTCCATTGTCCTCTATACTGTTGCTTATGCCTGCTGCACATGACTGAAATGTTACAAATACAAACATAATTATTGACAGTATTCCTGATACCAGTTTCCAAGTCTTCATAATATAATACCTCCTTCTTCTTACATTATTCTACACTTTTCCACTTTTGTTTTGTTATGCTGGCGGCATACTTTTATTTTAAAGTTATAATTGACAAAATTATTAAAATAGCCAACCATATTACCAATGCTATCCCTATTCTGTTTAAATATTCAAAAAATTTGTACTTAAATTTTCTTTTTCTTATTCTATAAACAACATCCCCTATGTTTGTCAAATATATATATGGAATAATCCAACACATTTCGCTTAAAATAACACATAGCCATTTATAGCCTTTTTTGACATTTATTACGCTTGTTCCTATTTCAATGTATGTTGCAAAAACAGATACATACATTATTATTGCAATTATCTTGTGCAAAATATTATTTTTCCTAAATCCCGGAACGGTTCTGATTATCCCCCTAAAGCTTAATTCTTCTAATTCATCCGGTTCTAAAATATCCTGATTGTAGAGTTTAATATATTTCAATTTTTTTTCAATTTCTTCAATTGACTTATATCTTTTTTCGGGAGCTATCTCAGTACATTTCCTGCTCATTTTCACAAGTCTTTCAACTATCTTATGCTCTTCTAATGTAAGACCGGTACCGGTGTACACAATTTCTTCCCCCAAGACCTCCCTAACGGTTTTCGCATAAGGCTTGACCATATCGCTAATAAGCACCCCCAAGGAATAAATGTCGCTTCGCTTGTCGGTCTGGGCAAAACCAAACTGCTCAGGTGATGCATAGCCCACCGTTCCAAGAAATTCTGTGTCACTATCGGCTTCTTCTTTTCTAATTCTTGCAATATCAAAATCAATGATTGTAATATGATTGTGTCTGTCCACAATTATATTTTTCGGTTGCAAATCCCTGTGTACAATATTTTTGTTGTGGACTTCTTTTAAGCCGTTGCAAATCTGCCTTACGTAATCAACAATTACTTCCACTGGAATATTTTTCTGCAAAACATCACATAATCTTTTTCCATTAACAAACTCTTCAACAGCCACATATTTGTCTTCATGTAAAAAACAATCCATTACATCAACAATGTTGCTATTATCCAAATCTTTCAGCCTGTCGTACACATCCAAACCGTGTTTGTCCATTACCTTAAACACCACTATTTCATTAGTATCTGTATTTCTTGACAAAATAGTCTTGCACTTTTGCGTGTCCGCCAAAACTGCCAGTTGTTCGTATTTTTCAAAATAATAATTTTCCTTAAAGTCCATTTTCTATAATATTCCCTTATATAAAAGTCTGTTAATTTAACAGTATTACGTATATAATATCATTATTCGACACATTTTTTAATATGGGGAAAGGATATTTATAATGAATTCAAATAATTTTTCAAATTTTAATAATGACAAATCACAAAAAACTACAGACCAGCTTCTTAAAATTTTACAAAACTCTAATGACATAAATTCTTATTTAACCGACAATGATTCAAACATTAGTAACATAAGTTTTCATGAATATCTATCTCAACTTTTAGATGAAAAAGGTCTGACAAAAGCTCAGGTAATCACTGATTCAAACATCCAAAAAAACTACGGCTACCAAATCTTTGACGGTTCAAAAACACCATCCCGCGACAAAGTTATTGCCCTTGCACTTGCAATGCAGCTGACTTTGGATGAAGCCAACCGCCTGCTTCACCTTTCAAACAATGGCATACTTTATCCGAAAATCAAAAGAGACAGCATTATTATATTTGGTCTTGAAAATAATCAAAAAATCATCGATTTAAATATTACACTGGATGATTTCGGGGAAGCACCATTGGGGTAAATTCTAAAAGGAGCCGGTGGTTTCCCACCGGCCCTTTTAATGAGATTAAGTAAAATATATATTTAAGAACAGAGTTCCAAAATATCGTTGTTATCTAATAGTTCTGTAAACTCAAATTCTATCTGTATTTCCAACTACATTCATAGCTGTTATCAATTATCTGTTATTTTCTTTCATTCTTGTAAGCTAATGCTTCTACACCAACTTCTCCTGTACGAACTCTCATAACATCTTCTACATTTGTTACGAAAATCTTACCATCGCCATAGTGTTCTGTATTAAGTGCTTTTCTTGCAGCAGCTACTACAAGTCCCGGATCAACTGTTGATACCACGATGTCAACCTGTACCTTTCTGTAAAGGTTCATTGTTGTTGATACACCTCTGTATCTACCTGTCTTTCCTTTTTCAGCACCACAACCCATTACCTGAGAAACTGTCATACCCATTACTCCGATGGCGTTCATTGTGTCACGAAGAACTCCAAATCGTTCTTCAGGACAGATAATAGATACTTTCGTATATCTGCCTTCTGCTCTTTCTCCAAGTGTAAGTGCTACTGGTTTTACATCTGATAAATCAACTGAGCCTTCGCTCTCACCTGCATATGATGGTGCTGCCGGAAGGAAGTCTGCATATGCTGATGCAAGACCATGTTCTGAAATATCCATACCAATGATTTCTTCTTCTGCTGTTGTTCTAAGTCCTATTGTATGCTTAATTAACTGGAACACTATTGTCATCATTACTGCTGCATAAACATCAATTGCAACAATACCTAAAATCTGGATTCCTAAAAGTTTTGCTCCACCACCATAGAACAAACCTGCGTATGTTGAACCATCTGCGAAAGCCTGTACTGTATCGCCTCTGCCTGTTGCAAATAAACCAACAGCAATTGTTCCCCAAACACCGTTTGCCCAGTGAACACCAACGGCACCAACAGGGTCATCAATGTGGAACTTCTTATCAAGTACTTCAACCACTACATCAACCAAGATACCTGATACAGCACCAATTATTAATGCACCAATTGTATCAACTGAAGCACAACCTGCTGTGATACCTACCAAACCTGCAAGTGAAGCATTCAAACACATACCAACATCAGGTTTTCCATCTTTAATCCAAGTAAATAACATACAAACTACTGTGGCTGTTGCAGGAGCGATTGTTGTATTCATAAAGATTGATGCTAAGCTATCTACATTAGTAGCTGCTGCACCGTTGAATCCATACCATCCAAACCAAAGTATGAAACAACCAAGTGCTCCAAGTGTTATTGAGTGACCTGCAATGGCATTTGATCTTATTGAGCCATTAGATCTCTTTGTATACTTACCAATTCGTGGGCCAACAATTATTGCTCCAACTAAAGCTGCCATACCACCAACTGAGTGGATTACTGCTGAACCTGCGAAATCAACGAAATGTAACTGCTGTAACCAACCGTTGCCTCCTAAGTTCCATACCCAGCCGGCTTCAATTGGATATACAATCAAGCTTATTGCTCCTGAGTAAATACAGTAAGCACTGAACTTTGTTCTTTCTGCCATAGCTCCTGAAACGATTGTTGCAGCTGTGGCACAAAATACTAACTGAAATACGAACTGTGACCAGTTAAAACTGTTATAGTTTGTGAAGATATCAAGATTTGGAACACCTATAATTCCCATTACATAATCTTCTGACATCATCAAACCAAAACCTAAAATGATGTACATTAATGTACCAATACAAAAGTCCATCAGGTTCTTCATAATAATGTTGCCTGCATTCTTTGCTCTTGTAAATCCTGTTTCAACCATTGCGAAACCAGCCTGCATAAAGAATACTAAACCGGCACCAATTAAGAACCAAATTGCGAAGCTACTGTTTGTAGCTTCCTGTAAAATTTCCTGTGCGTTCATAGTTCCTTCCTCCATTCTTTTCCATTGTCCTATTATTTTACTTAAGAAAGCATTGTAAATATTGTTCCTTCATAAATCACTCCAACTTTGTTGTCATAATTCTATGAACTTAACTTTATTTACTTAAAAGGGGTTTGCTTTCTTCATTGAAAAACTTATCTTTTGTCTGATTTAATTTCTTAAATCCTTTGGCTAATCCGTTAGCTCCTACTTAACTTTTTAACCTAAAACAAAAGAAAAAGAGAGCAAGACTTTTTACGTCTGCTCCCTTGCATTTCGTTTAACAATGGCTAGTATAACATCATTTTTTAAAAAAGCAACTGTGATTTTAACATAACTTAAATAATTAGTTTTCTCATTAATAATTTAAAACCGGTTATTAAAATTATTAATTTTAAACTTTTAAAAATTAACCCTACGCTAATTTCCAATTTCAGTTATTAATCAATTTGGTGAATTTTCTACCCAAAACTCACTTGTTTTTAAAATATGTTATCTTTTAAGAATTTAAAACTATGCCATGATTTTTTTAATTTTATTGTAAATTCCTTCTGCGTCAAGACCAAATTCTTTTAATAATTCCACTGCAGGACCTGAATGTCCATACACATCTTCAACACCAATCTTTGAAACGCTAACAGGATATTTAGCACTTAAGCAATCACATACTGCACTACCTAAACCACCAATAATTGAATGTTCTTCAACTGTAATAACCTTGCCTGTTTTCTTAGCTGATTCAACAATAATGTCTTCATCTAAAGGCTTAATTGTGTGAATGTTAATTACTTCTGCATTAATTCCGTCTGCTTCAAGATTCTTAGCTGCTTCTAAAGATGCTGCTACCATAAGACCTGTTGCTACAATAGTAACGTCTGTTCCTTCTTTTAATTTAACACCCTTACCGATTTCAAATTTGTAATCTTCACTGTTGATGATAGGTGTAGCAAGACGACCAAATCTTAAATAAACAGGTCCTTCCATTTCGTAAGCTGCCTTTACAGCCTGCTTGGCTTCAATATCATCACAAGGGTTAATAATTGTCATTCCTGGGATTGTACGCATTAATGCAATATCTTCATTACACTGATGAGTTGCACCGTCTTCACCTACTGAAATACCTGCATGAGTTGCACCAATCTTTACATTAAGATGTGGGTAACCTACTGTATTTCTTAACTGATCAAATGCACGTCCTGCTGCAAACATAGCAAATGTGCTTGCAAAAGGAACTTTTCCACATGTTGACATACCTGCTGCAATACCTACCATGTTACATTCAGCTATACCACAATCAATAAATCTTTCAGGGAAAGCTGCTTTAAACTTTCCTGTCTTTGTTGCTGCTGCAAGGTCTGCATCTAAAACAACAAGATTGTCATGTTCTTTTCCTAATTCAACTAAAGCGTCTCCGTAGCTGTCTCTTGTTGCGATTTTCTTTACTTCTGACATAATGCTTCACCTGCTTTCTCTAATTCTTCCATAGCGATATTGTACTGTTCTTCGTTTGGAGCTGAACCATGCCATGAAACCTGATTCTCCATAAATGAAACTCCCTTACCTTTTACAGTATTCATAATAATAGCTGTAGGCATACCTTTAGTTTCTCTTGCTTCTTTTAAAGCACTTCTAATTTCATCAAAATCATGTCCATTTATTTTAATTACATGGAAATTAAATGCTTCAAACTTCTTGTCAAATGGGTATGGTGAACATACTTCATCGATTGCACCATCAATCTGAAGGTTGTTGTTATCAACGATAACTACAAGATTATCTAACTTTCTGAATCCGGCAAACATTGAAGCTTCCCAAACCTGACCTTCTTCACTTTCACCGTCGCCTACCATTGTATATACTCTGTAATCGGCATTGTCCATCTTTCCTGCCATAGCCATACCAACTGCTGTTGAGATTCCCTGTCCTAATGAACCTGAAGACATATCGATTCCCGGTATTTTCTTCATATCAGGGTGTCCCTGAAGGTATGATGTAGGTTTTCTTAATGTTTTGATATCTTCTCTCGGAAAATATCCTTTTTCTGCCAATACACTATAAAGTGCAGGTGCAACATGACCTTTTGATAATACAAATCTGTCTCTGTTAGAATCTTTTGCCTTTTCAGGTGATACATTCATCTCTTCAAAATACAAAAATGTTAACATATCTGCTGCTGAAAGAGATCCACCCGGATGACCTGATTTTGCATTGTAAACACCTGTTACAATGTCTTTACGTACCTGGTTTGCAATTTTTGCAAGTTGTAAATTTTCCATTTTTACATCCTTTCCTGTGTTAAAAAATAAAGTCTGATTCTATTAATATATATAATCCATCATCATTTTTATTTGATGAGAATAAACCTGATAATTTTCTGCCAAGTTTATGAGAATTAGCAATGGCTGTATCTACAAGTTTCTCAACATCAGCTCTTCCGATTCCCTTGTGTTCACCAAAGTAATCATCGATAGCCTTGTAAAAGGCAAGACTTGCCAGTTCTTCCATTACATATCCCTTGTCCTTAGCATATCTTTTTCCGTATTCAACCCATTCCTTTATATCGTACTGTTTAATACGGATAACGTGGTTAAATACCTTTGATAAGCGTGGTGAGTCCTTAAGCATTTTTTCCATTGGCTCAGTTTCACCTTCAAGTATTATAAGCATATCGTCAGTAAACATTCCTGAAACGTCCACAACTTCACTTAAAATCATTGCACCAAGCTTTTCTGCATTCTCAACAATCAAATCACTTCCAAGTAATTTGTTAAGTGAATTTCTAAATCCTCTCTTGTTAAGTGCTGTAGCATCAATCTTAGCCAATCTTCTGTTACGTCTGCCACGTTTCTTATTTACTAATTTTATGATTTCAACTGCTAATGATGTTTTTCCTGTTTTTTCTTCGCCAAGAATAACCACATTACCATCTGTTGATTTACCGTTAGGTGTATAACCTGCAATAAGTTCCTTAACTACTTCCTGAATATTATCTTCCAAACCTTCTACATTAAAGAAGTTCTTAAATACACTTAATTCTTCCTCTGTAGCTACTAATTCCGGTTCAGGAATTTCTTCATTGTTCTTATTCAATATTCTGTTAAGTAACTCACCTTCACTTGTGCGCTCAGGAGTGCCTTCTTCTGCTTCCTCCTTTGCTACCTCTAATTGCTCTTCTTCCTCTTCAAGTTTTTCCTCATACTCAGGTTGCTCCCAGTCTGTCCCTGAAATCACCTCAACCTTGGCACTTAAGTCCTTAGTTGAATGTATATCTAAATTAATTGAATTATCCTGTGCCGGTTCTTCCTGTACAGCTTCTTCATTTTCAGCACTTTCTGATTTTTCAGCATCTACACTCTCTGCATTTTCGTTTTCTGTGCTTTCTTCTGCATTTTTAGTATCTTCACACAAATCCTGCTCAGGAATACCTGTTTCTAAATCTATTTCAGGTGCATCAATATTAGGAAGTTCCTCATCTACTACAACCTCACCTGTATTATTACCTGTTTCAATATTGGCTTTAGGTATAGTAAATATTGCTGTTTTGCCTAAATCTTCTGCTGTTTCAGAAGCTTCTTTCTGAACATTTTCAGCTACTTCCTGTTCAGACGGAATTTCTTCCGGCTGAGCCTCTTCTGCTACCTGAATTTCTTCTATATCAGGTATGCTTTCTGCTATCTTCTCAATATCAACCTCAGGTTCTTCTTCCTGACTTTCTATTACTTCCAATTCAGATGCATCCTGATTCTCTGTGGTTTCAACTTCTTCTTTTTCAGGTTCTTCAGGCAAATCCTCTACTTCATCAGGTATTTCTTCCAAATCAGGAATCTCGACCTGGGATGCCTTATTTTCTTCATTATCTGAAGTATTGTCTTCAACCGAAGTCTGCTCTTTTTCCTCATTATCTGAAGTATTGTCTTCAACTGAAGTCTGCTCTTTTTCCAAAGGCTTCTCTACTTCAACATTATCCTCCTGCCATCTGTCAAGAGTGCTAACTTCTTTTTCATCAGGCTTTTCTTCTTTAGATTCTTTCTTAGTCTCTCTTACATTCTCAATAATGCTTACGGCACTATTAACAGTTTCTGCTTTAAGAATCCCTCTTGCCTGCAACTGATGAAGTATATCTTCTACATCATCAACATTTAATATGTCTTCTTTCTCTTCATCTGATTTCATAACCATATCCATATCTTCATCAAATTCCATATCAACCGTTTCTGTTGTATCTTCACCTAAGTCATCTATAACCGGTTCTTCAACTTTAGACACATCATCCGGGTTAATCAATTTGAAATCTTCATCTTCTTCAAGTGGAACGTTTGCATTAACCGGTGCTTCTACCTTTTTATCTTCCTTTAAAGGATTTTCTGCCTTTTTAGGTTTAACACTAAAAGGTCTAAGCTTCAATCTTTTCTTCTCTTTTTCAGTCTTAGCTACAACATCTTCCTTCTCAGCTTCAGCTTTATCACTTGAATCTGATTCCAGCTCATTAAGATCATCACTAATTCCCGGAATTTTTATTTCTTCAACTTCCTGCGGATGAGTCATGCTGTTAACATCAATTGTTGCACCTTCTATATCATCATAAGGCTTGATTTCTTCCACTACAGATTCATTAATTTCCGGAAAATCAAAAGATTCTGTATCTGCCGCTTCTTTTCCAACAACTTTTATCTTATCTATATTTTTCTCTGTGCCTGTAACTTCTTCTATTGTTTTAGATTCCGCCTTACGTTCGTTGGCTTCTTTTACAGCTTCATCTATTCTTGACTTAATAGATGTTTTTTCCATTATTTTATCCATAAGTTCCTGAGTTGAAGCTTTCTTTTCTTCCTGCTCTTTAGACTTATTTTCTGATTTTTTATTGTAGTTGTCCTGCTGTGTGGATGTTAAAGATTCATATTTTTTCTTTAAATCCATTGCCTTAACAACGTATTTTCCTTCCGCAAACCATAAGCTTATTTCGTCGCACATATTGACACATTTCTCGCCCTCGCCTGCAATATCATATAATTTTGCAAGTTCATAAGCCCACTTTTCTTCCATGTCAATGTTAACGTAATCTTCAAGAATCTTTATTAATTCTTCCACCGGCTTCTTCTTAGCTTTTGCCATTTTATATTTTAAAATAAATCTTGCCGAATCTCTTGGTGCCATTTCAATAAAGTCCTGATAAAATTCGTTTGCCTCATCAAGTTCTTTTAATTTTATGGAAATAAGGCATAATCTATATGCTAACTGTCTTCCTGTGTTAGTATTCTCATATGCCATAAGCAATATTTTCTTAGCCTGCTCATTATCGCCTGTTAATTCATAGGCGTCGGCAATAAGACTTAACAGATTGTTGTCACGGATTTTTTTGATATCCAATGAATCTGCCACGTCAACTGCCTTTTCAAAATCGTGAGCGTGCATAGCTGTTTTTAACTCTTCTATTTTTAAGTTGTACTCGCTTTTATCCATTTGACTTCCTCATTCCTTTGTCAATTCTAAACTGTAACTCTTCCCTGAAGAGCCCTAAGCAAAGTAACGTTGTCCACATATTCTAAGTCCCCACCTACGGGAACACCACTTGCTATTCTTGTAACTTTTATTCCGAGTGGCTTTATGACCTTTGTAATGTACATAGCTGTAGCCTCGCCCTCCACGCTTGAATTAGTTGCAATAATTACTTCATTAACATCGTCCTTCAAACGCTCAAACAATTCCTTAAGTTTAATGTCATTCTGGCCAATACCCGCCATGGGATTAATTGCTCCGTGAAGAATGTGATAAACGCCCTTGTATTCACCTATTTTCTCATATGCAGCCATATCCTTTGTTGTTTCCACTACCATAATGGTCTTGTGGTCCCTTTCCTTACTACTACATATTGGGCAAATATCCTGGTCTGTAAGTGTGTAACAACACTTACAATATCTTACATTCTTCTTTGCGTCTATCATAGAATTTGCCAGACTTTCAACCTGTTCTTTGGGCATATCCAAAATATGAAAAGCAAGTCTCCCTGCTGTTTTAGGTCCTATTCCCGGCAACCCTGATAATTCTTCGATTAGTTTTGTTATATAACCACTGTAGTAATCCACTGTGCTTACCTCTTTCTAGAAAAGTCCACCTAACCCGCCTGTTATCTTCGACATCTTCTGTGTTGACATTTCATCCATCTTACGGATAGCTTCGTTAACTGCCGCCATAACAAGATCTTCTAACATTTCTATATCATCAGGATCTACTACTTCAGGATCTAATTTAATCTTTGTTATTTCTTTTGTGCCTGAAATAGTCACTTCAACAGCTCCACCACCTGATGTTGCTGTATATTCTGAACTTTCTAATTCTGCCTGTGCCTGCTCCATCTGCTTCTGCATCTTCTGAGCCTGTTTCATTATATTATTCATATTTCCAGGCATTCCTCCCGGAAATCCTCCTCGCTTTGCCATTTTAAAAATCCTCCTCTTCAATGTCCATGTTTATTTTGCTTACGACTTCCTGATAGTAATCGCTGAAAGTCTGATTATTTTCAAGCATAGTTACTTCAACTTTAACCTGCTTCTTTATTTCTTCACTTATCAAAGTGTTAAGCATCTCAATTACTTCCGGTTTCGAGCAGCCTTCGTAGCCTATTGCTCCCGGATTAAAAACTATTAAAAGTGTGTTTTCCCCTTTTACGCTAAATCTTGCATCCTGCAGGAAAGTCTTGTACGGATTAGATATGTGTCTTCTAACTGAACCCCAGTTATCCACAACATACTGCACATCTTCCGGTATAGCCTTTTCAAATACCTTTTTAGGCTTTGGTTCCGGATTTGCACCTGAACTGCCTGCCGCCTGTGGAGCTGCCCCAACATTAACCGTAAAGTTTCCTTCTTCTATTTTCTTTTCCAAAATAGCGATTCTGTTATTAAGTGAGCTTACGTCTCTTTCCATTGCCGGTTTTGCAAGCTTTATTAATGCAATCTCTATTAAAACACGTTTTTGTGACGAATATTTGATTTGTCCTGATAATTCTGAAAGAATTCTAATGTATCGCATAATAACATCTACATTAACCATCTGTGCTTCTTCTTTCAAAGCTTCTATTCTTTCTGCTGACGCATCAATTACTTCCATTATTTCGTCATCATCTGATGTCTTAATTAACATAAGATTTCTTAAATACCATATAAAATCATTAACAAACTGTCCCGGCTCTCTGCCCTGCATAATTATTTCATCCAAAATATTAAGGCTTGTTGTTACATCTGAATCTATTACGCTTCTTGTAAGTCTGCTGAATATTTCATTGTCTACAGCACCAAGAACGTCAAGCACATTGTCATATGTTAACTTCTGTCCCAAATAAAAAGCAATGCATTGATCTAAAAGACTTAAGGCATCACGCATTGAACCGTCTGCTGCTTTTGCAACGTATCTTATGGCCTTGTCCTCAACCTCAATTGATTCTTTTTCCATTAATTCGGACAATCTTGCCGCAATTGTGTCTATTGATATTCTCTTAAAATCATATCTCTGACAACGTGACAATATTGTTATAGGTATTTTATGTGGCTCTGTTGTAGCCAAAATAAAAATAACATATGCCGGTGGTTCTTCAAGTGTCTTTAATAATGCATTAAAAGCACCTATGGAAAGCATATGTACCTCGTCGATGATATACACTGTGTACTTACCACTTGAAGGCGAATATTGTATTTCATCTCGAATCTGTCTAATGTTATCCACACCGTTATTGGATGCTGCATCGATTTCAATAACATTCATGGCACTTCCATTGGTTATTCCACGACATGTTTCACATTCATTACAAGGGCTTCCATCAACGGGATGCTCACAGTTGACAGCCTTGGCAAAAATCTTTGCCACACTTGTTTTACCAGTTCCTCTTGTTCCACAAAAAAGATAGGCATGTCCGATACGGTTGGCATTAATCTGATTCTTTAATGTCTGAACTATGTGGTCCTGTCCCTTAACCTGATCAAATGTTGAAGGTCGAAACTTTCTATATAATGCTGTATAAGACATAATATCTCCTTTCCTAAAAGTAACTGCTATGGATTCCAAGGGCATTGTAAGCCCTTTTACACCTTTGGAGTTTATTATATAATAAACTGGAAATGGTTACAAGCAATATATTTTGGTAATTTGGCATTTAAAAAGGTGAAACACAATTCTTTCTGTGTTTCACCTTTTTATTAATTATTAAATCCGCGCGATCTGCTTTGTGAGTATTCCATAAGCGTTACCTTTACAGTTAACTCGGTCTAGGCTTCCTCATGTCACATGAAATGATCTGTTTAGTGCTGCTTCATTCCTGACCTGACACGGTTCACAGGATTCCATTGCATAAGACCCAAACGTCAACATCACTTATAAAGGGCAGCCCTACAAAATAAACCCGAGGCCGACCATCACCCCTGCTGTAGCGGATTGCAGGTACAGGACGCCGCTATCTTCCCGGCTGCGCGGAAATGTTATATCAAATTTAGTACCGACAACTGTCGGTCAGAAATATAGTATACCTTATACTAATTTTCTTTGTCAATAAAGATTTTGAATTTTTTGCCTAACTTTTCAGACAACGTTCTCTGTTCTTTCTGTTCAATCTCTTTTGCATCTTTCTACAAATAACCAATATGTTTACTATGCATATTGGTTATTCATCCTTCTGCTTTTTTCTCAAATTTCTAAAAAAATCTTTCAGCAGATTACTGCACTCTTCTTCAAGTATACCTTTTTCTATTTCGACCTGATGGTTAAATTTATCAACCTGAAGAAGATTCATAATAGAACCGGCACAACCTGCCTTTGGATTCATACAACCTATGTAGACTTTTTTAATTCTTGCCTGAACTATGGCACCTGCACACATTTGGCAAGGCTCAGTAGTTACATACAATTCGCAATCATCAAGGCGCCAGTCATCAAGTTTCTTGCTGGCTTTCTTTATTGCGTTAAGCTCTGCATGAGATAACGTGTTCTTGTCAACCATTCTTCGATTGTAACCACGACCTATTATCTTGTCCTGATAAACAATTACACAGCCAATTGGCACTTCACCTATTGAAGCAGCTTTCTTAGCCTGCTTAATTGCTTCTTTCATGTACTTATTAGCTTTCTTAGAATCATAACTTTCTTCTAAATCAACATTGTTGCTAATATCTTTATTTAAATCATTAACCTTACCACTCATAAATAGTCATTGTGAAAATCACTTTTTAATAAACGATTTCCGATTATCCTTTTCATCCTTATTTAGATTAGTTTATGAAAACATCCTATTTGAAATACGGATAAATTGTATCCCATATGCTGTCTGTTTCCTGACCTAATCTCCAGTAAGCTGCACCTGCAAGCTTGTATTTTTCCATAATATCAAGTCTTGATTTTACAGATGTAGCATCTTCAAGCCAAATACTCACTGTGCTGTCTCCCTTTTCATATGAAACAAAATTCTGACCTGTTGTTTCATCGAATGTCGGCTTTACTTTTGCATTAGTGTAAAGTTCTTTAGCTTTATCCATTGTAATTGCCTGACTTGAAAGGTAGTAATTGCCATTAGTTGCATCTTCCACATAAACGCCTTCGCCCTTTTTGCCATCAGTTGCAGGAGTTGTAATCCAAGCTCTTGTGTAGAAAGGCATACCGTTAATTACTCTTGACGCATCACCTGTTAAAGCAATGGCATCGTTTACGGCTTTTTCCGTGAAAGTCATTGATGAAACAGAACCTGCTTCCTTACTTCCTGCGTAATGCTCATCGTAACTCATTATAATAATGTAATCTGCAACCAAAGACTGATGTGCAATGTCGTAATATTCTGAGCCTGATGATGGCACATAATTATCTATTGAAAGAACCTTTCCTGCTTTTCTGCATTCAATTGAAAGTTCTCTCAAAAACTGCAAATAACTGTTAATAATATCCTTATTAATAAACTCAAAATCAATGTTAATGCCATCAAGATTATAATCTTTTATGTTTGTCATAATGTTATCAACAAGATTTTCTCTCTTAGTAGTATCTGTTAACACTTTCTTCGTGTATTCCTTGCTTGCCTTGTCCTGAGTTCCAAAATCATTAACCAACGCCCATACTTTAAGCCCTTTGCTGTGAGCCTTTTCAACATAAGTTGCTGAAGCATATGATCTTAAGTTGCCTTTATTGTCAGACAAAGAATACCATGTTGGAGAAATAACATTTAAACCTTTTGTATGTTCAATTATTGTTTCCAAATTGCCATTAGCAGTCAGATTCGTTATTGCATTCCAACCTAAACTAATCTTTTTATTCATCAAAATATGTGTATATGTATCTGCGTCAGATTTAAACTCAGTCTTCTTTGTTTCTTTATCTTTTAATTTCTTTGCAGGCACATAGCCCATGAAACCGTCGTCAGTTCCAACCTTTGTCCAGTCGCCGCTTTCTTCCAATACTGTAACCTTGGTATTTTTCTTCAAAGTAGTTACAATAAGGTTCTGGTAATCTGCCTTTGTACGCATTTCAATGTTGCTCTTAACAGTCATCTGATTTTTCTCGCCTGATGTGTATTTAAGAACAATTCTTGCAGGAGATTTTCCCTCCGCCTTCACAACTTTATAATCAAAATCCACGTATTTCTTAACAAACTTTACATTAACATAGCAATTTTTTCCGTCCATAAAAGAAATAACATAGTCTGTATTTTCAGTTTCATTTATTGTCTTACCACCTATTTTAGTTTTATAAGTTTTTGTGGCGTCAGTAAACATTACAAGGTTGTTGATTGCGTCCACATAAAATCTTTTGTCAATATTTTTTATAATGGTGTTGATATTAAGGTAAGCTTCCTCGCCCTTTATAATCCCGAACTCATCGCCATATCCATCTTCCAAAGCCACTGCTGCAATAGTTCCATCTGTCCCTATTGTGTAATCCGTGTCATTGCCATTGTCATCCTCGTAGGTAAGTCCCATGTACCATTTCTGGTCAACCTGCCCCTTGTTAGTCTTTATAAACAAGTCACATCCTGTAGTTAGCAGAAGTGCTGATATTACGGTTATAATCAAAAATAGTTTATTTATAGTTTTTCTCAAATCAAAAATCCTCCTTAAGCTAATGTCTATCTACTATGATACCACATTCAACATAAAAAAAGAATAAATATCCACGATAGGTTTTTTCATTAATATAAATTTTTTCATAATCTTTATTAATGAAAAAAGAGCCACAAAATATGACTCTTTCTCGTTCTTAGGGAAACTCCATAATAAATCTAACTATATTAACTAAATAGGCGGTCAATGCCTTGTGATATATATTAAGTTAAACAGTTGTTATTATGTGTACATTTCCGTATTCGTATTATCCGTGTTTTTATTATACACATATTGAATGTACTTTTCAATCATTTTTCAAATAGTTTTTTGTCTTAATTTATTATTTTTCAAAAAATTGTAATATTTCGTACATTTTTTTCGTATATATATTATATTACAGTATTAAAAGGTCTTATTTCATATTTGCTTATGCAATTGGGATAACGTCATTTTGGATTTTTGTTTTACAGCAATTTTTTATTTTGCAAATACTTGTTTTTTATATATTTTTTTACATAAAAGCTTTATTTACTACAATTTGTAAGATTTTACTACCTTAATAACTTTACACTATTTAAGATATTGGATATACTAATAGCAAGAAATAGTTGTTTTAATTATTTTGAATTTACACGAATCTAATGATAGAGAGGTGATTTTTATGAAAATTGAAAAAATCAATGATAATCAGATTCGTTGCACTCTGAGTAAGGAAGACTTAGCTGACCGCAACATTAAACTTAGTGAATTGGCTTACGGAACAGGCAAAACCCGTGAACTTTTTCAGGATATGATGCAGCAGGCTAATGATGATTTCGGTTTTGAGGTCAATGACATCCCACTAATGGTAGAAGCAATACCTGTTTCTCCTGAAACCATCGTCCTTGTTATAACCAAGGTTGAGAATCCTTCCGAAACCGAAGAACATCTCTCAAAATTCTTTTCTAAGGAGATGAAAGACGGTATTCTTTCACGCTTAGAAGATTCCGATATGGGCCTTACAGATTTCGAAGAATTTGATGATGACATGGAAGATATTGACGCTTCCGCTAATGACAAGAAAGATGACAACGATGATTCATTGTTGTATAGCATTTATATATTCGACAGTTTAAGCCAGGTAATTGATGTTTCAAGATTGATTGCTCCAACATTTAAAGGTGACAGTTCAGTATACAAGTCACCATTCAATGACAAGTATTACTTATCTCTATGTGTTGAAGCTTCACAGGGTAAGAAACTTAACCGTATATACAGTATTCTTACTGAACACGGAGTTCGTGAGAATCCAACATATGCCAAAGAACTTTTCTATATGGAACACTTTGACGAAATACTTGCAAACAAAGCAATTGAAACACTTGGTGCTTTATAATAAACAAAACCCTGTGTTGTACATCGAATCGATACAACACAGGGTTCTTTATTCTTTTTATTCTAATTTAATAATTTACAAACCCATTCTTATTCTTTTTTTTGTAGATTGAGTTGTCTTTTGATATTGCAAAATTTATGATACTCTAATGATATTTTCACTATTAAAGCAAAAATTATGCAACAATCTATAATCCATATATAAATACTATATTTACCGGCATTTATTGTAATAATAATCAAAGGTATTAAGCACCAAATTAGCATTCCCACCATTTTCAAACAACACTTTAAAAAACACAATTTCAAGTTTTCCAGGTATAAAAAACTTTCTATTTTTATTTCTTTTCCATTAATAATAATCTGAGGTAAAACAATTTTTCTGTTTTCTTTATCATACTTTGACTTATTATATTCTATTTCCAATGTTTTACAGGTTTCACATATATAATTGTCAACCTGGAATATACATGGTTCAAAGTTATCTATCCAATCCCATTCATAATTCATAAATATTATATCAAATATTGCTACTATTAATCGTAGTGGAAATTTACATATACAATAAAATAATTCTATTGTTTTCGTATTGACAGACGAAAGAGAAATCGGCATTCTGTTATCTATTAGAGTATTTTCTCCGTTATATATTACTTTTTGTTCTTTTTGTTGTATACAAATAATTTTTTCACCGTTTCCCTTCAATATAACATTCATAACGTTCCTCTTTTTATTTTTGAATATTTTTTCAACCATTTTTATATTTTTTCTTTTGAAAATAATCGAAAATCGCTTTGAACTTCCTATTTTTTTCCAAACACCTTTATCATCTTGTTGATTTAAAGTTCTTTTATATTTCTTTTTTCTACAATTAACTCCTCTAAAATTTTATCATCATACACTACCATAATATTAACTCACGAAATCAGTTAAATCCATTAAATTCTGTCATAACCAATTCACTTTAATTTCTACTACCTTTCATCAGCTTATTTTATCTTGCCGCCTCATACATTAGTATCGCTGTTGCAACTGCTGCATTTAAGGATTCAACTTTTCCGTGCATTGGAATTTTTATTAGCTTGTCTGCCTCTGCGGATATTTCCTCGCTTAAGCCCCTTGCCTCATTGCCGATTAAAAGTGCGCAGTCCTTTGTAAGGCTTCCTGAATTGTAAAGCTCTCCCTTTAAGTGTGCAGCATATGTTGTAATGCCGTTGTCCTTTAATGTGTCAACTGCTGCTGCCAAGTCATCCACTATTGCAAAAGGAACTCTGAATATTGAGCCCATTGTTGAGCGTATAACTTTAGGATTGTATATGTCTGCACTGTCTTTGCTCATTATTATGCCTGATATACCTGCTGCTTCCCCGGTTCTTACAATTGTTCCCATATTTCCCGGATCCTGAAGTCTGTCAAGCACTACTATGCAACTTTTTTCTTTGTTTCTTTTTTCTATAATGTAGTCTATGCTATATGATTTCTGCTTTACAACGGCAACTATTCCCTGTGGTGTAACTGTATCTGATATTTTCTTAAATACCTGGTCGCTTACTATCTGATATTTTTTGTCTTTTACCAGTTCACCGTTTTCTTTCAAAAAAGTTTCTGAAACATATACACTTACAAGGTCCTCTGCCGGTATTTCAACAAACATTTTCTTGCCTTCCACTGTAAATGTTCCTGTTGTTTTTCGTACTTTTGATTTTTCTTTTAACTGTATTAATTTTTTTATTTGTTCATTTGATGTTGATGTTATTACCATTTTACTTAAATACCTTTGCCATTTTTTCTGTTTCGCCTAAAACTACCAAATGCATTCCATGTTTAAAAGGAATATTAACGTCAGGATTAATTTTGTATTTTCCTTCTTCTTTTATTGCTATAATGTTAAATTTATATTTTTTTCTAAGGCTTAATTCCATTAGGTTCTTTCCAACCCAACTTTCAGGAACTTTTGCTTCTATTATGCTAAATGTGTCAGATATTTCTGCAATATCCATGAACTTTTCGCCGTGAGCAAGGTTCTTTGCCATTCTGATTCCTGTTTCACTTTCAGGATAAACTATTTCGTCTGCCCCAACTTTAGTTAAAATATTGCCCTGCAATTTGTCGCTTGCCTTGGCTATTATATAAGGGATTCCTATTTCCTTACATACGGCAGTTACGATTATGCTTGCCTCAAAGTTTTCACCTATTGTAACTATTGCCACGTCCACATTTGACACTCCAAGACCTTTAATTACGTTTTCTTCCGTCAGGTCTGCACGAATGGCAAAAGTAACATAATCTGATATTTCATCTACTTTTTCCTGTGACTTGTCTATGGCTATAACTTTTCCACCCATATTTGAATATGATATGGCAAGGCTTTTTCCTAAAGTTCCAAGTCCGAATACTGCGATTTCTTTCATTAATGCTGTCCTTTCTTTAATCTATCCTATAAGCACTTTTTTCTCAGGTAAGTCCTTTATGTGCTGGTCTATTCTTCGTTTTCTCGCCAATGCTATTACTATTGTTATAGGTCCTACTCTTCCAAAAAACATTAAAACGATAATTATTAGCTTGCCTGCAAGAGAAAGACTTGCCGTAAAGTTCATGCTTAAACCTACCGTTCCTATTGCCGAAAATGCTTCATAGCATATATTGGTAAGAGAACCTGTTTCCGTAAATGTAAGTGCTATAACTGCAATCATTAATATGCTAATGGCCATTGTCATCACTGCCAATGCGTTCTTAATGTTGTCTCTGTTTATTCTTCTCTTAAATGCCTCTGTTGCGTTTTTTCCCGTAACAACTGATTTTACATCAAGGAATAACAAAGCTACTGTTGTTGTTTTTATTCCTCCTGCAGTTCCCATTGGTGAGCCACCCATTAGCATTAAGAGAAAAGCAAGAAGTACTGAGGCATTTCTAAGCCCCGCCTGATTTATTGTGCAAAAACCTGCTGTTCTAAGAGTTACTGACTGAAAGAATGATGCCAGAATTTTTTCACCTGTCTTTAAAGTTCCCAATGTTTCAGGATTGTTGTATTCAAAAGCAAATGTTAAGATTGCTCCTCCAAATATTGCAATTGCCGTTACTGTAAGAACTATTTTGGAGTGAAGTGACAACCTTTCAGAGAATTTTCGAAGTGGGTACTTTTTATTTCTAATATTATTTATGTTTTTCAAAATATCCCACCATACTATAAAGCCCATTCCACCTACCACAATAAGGAACATTGTCGTTATATTAATCAGCACATCTCCCTTGTACGCCATAAAGCTGTTGTCTCCAAGAAGGTCGATTCCTGCATTGCAAAAAGCTGAAATTGCATGAAACACAGAATACCACACGCCTTTAGCCACTCCGTATTTTGGAATAAATCTAAAACCGTAAAGTATTGCTCCAATGCCTTCCACTGCAAAGGTTCCCGAAAATATTCTTATTATGTGCAAAACAACGCCCTGACTTGTGTCAAGATTGTATGTCTCCTGAATTAATCGTCTTTCTTTTAAGTTTATTTTTTTGCCTATTATAATTAATACGCCTGTGGCTATGCTGATAATTCCAAGCCCGCCAAGCTGTATAAGTATTAATATGACTACTTTTCCAAAAAGACTCCAGTAGGCATAGGTTGGCACCACAACCAATCCTGTTACGCAGGTTGATGTGGTGGCTGTAAATAATGCTGTTACAAAATCCGTCCACTGCCCTTTAGCTGAACTTACCGGCAACATTAGCATTAATGTTCCAACTATTATCACACAAAGAAATCCAACTATTATTATTCTGGCAGCGTTGAATTTTGTTTCTTTAAGCATTTTCTTAAAATTTATATTTAAATTAGTCATTATAATTCCTTTTGAATATTAAACTCTTAATTTTACAAAATCCTGTCCGTAAGTTTTCTTTAGTTCTTCAATAAACTGATTATTGGCATCAACTCTGTATTCTATTGGCAATGCTTTCTGCTGACGCTCTTTTGCCAAAGCTATCATTACCTTGTCGCCACCTTTGTGAAGAAGTAATGTTTCAAGTAGTTCTTTCTCCTTTGCCATGTACTCTTCCTTGTCTTTAAAGGCTATCCAAAGTTCTGACGGAACCTGGTCGAAAGATACAATTGAGTTAGCCAAAACTTTTCCTGCAGAATTTTCTTCTATGTTTGCCTCGCCTTTTACAAAAATCTTCTGACCTTCTTCCATTAACATTCGACTTCTCTCAAACTGTCTTGGAAATACTACAACTTCAACTGTTCCAACTAAGTCTTCCAATGTTATGAAAGCCATCTGCTGTCCTGTTTTTGTAAACTTCTTTGTTATGGCACTAATGATTCCGCCTACGGCAACTTTGCTCTTGTCAGGAACTTTTGACTCTTCCCCTTCTTCAGGTTCGGTGAAATCAATTGACATATTTGTTATGTGTTTACGCCATTTCTGTTCCTGTGCCTGAAGTGGATGACCGCTGGCATATATTCCAATAACTTCTTTTTCAAAAGCTAATTTCTGGTCAACGGTGTACTCTCCTACATCAGGCATTTTTACTTTATACTTTTCTTTGGTACTGTCATCTGCCATATCAAAAATAGACATCTGGCCTTCCCATGCGTCTTTGTTTTCCTTGTTTACCCCGTCAAGAATCTGAATGTAAACCATCATCATCTGTTTTCTTGTGGCATTAAGTGAATCAAAGGCACCGGCCTTGATAAAGTTTTCTATTGCCCTTTTGTTTACACCAAGATTGGCTGTTCTTGTAATAAAGTCTTCCAAATCAGTGTACTTGCCGTGTTTTTCTCTTTCCTCAACTATGCCGTCAATAATGTTTTTACCAACATTCTTTATGGCTGTAAGTCCATATCGTATGCTGTTGCCCTTAGCCGAAAATCCACTTTCACCTTCGTTAATATCCGGTGGAAGAATTTCTATTCCCATTGAACGGCATGAGTAAACATATTCTGCTACCTTAGTTGAAATATCCATTACAGAAGTAAGCATTGCTGCCATAAATTCTGCTGCATAGTAAAATTTAAGGTATGCTGTCTGGTAAGCCACCACGCCATAAGCTGCCGCATGGGACTTGTTAAATGCATACTTTGCAAAGTCTATCATTTCATCGTAGATTTTGTTTGCAATCTCTTCACTTATGCCGTTTTTGATACAGCCTTTTACACCCTCTTCCCGGTTTCCATACACGAAGCTTTGGCGTTCCTTTTCCATTACTGCCTGTTTCTTTTTTGACATTGCTCTACGGAGAAGGTCACTTCGGCCAAGTGAATATCCTGCCAAATCCCTAACTATCTGCATTACCTGTTCCTGATAAACAATACATCCATAGGTTGGCTCAAGTATTGGAATTAACTGTGGGCAGTCATAAGTAACGCTATCTCGATTATTTTTTCCTTCAAGATATTTAGGAATAAAATCCATTGGTCCCGGACGGTACAAAGCTATTCCGGCGATAATATCTTCAAGGCTTTGAGGCTTAAGTTCCTTCATGAAGTTTTTCATTCCGGCACTTTCAAGCTGGAATATTCCCTCTGTATTTCCTGTTCCAATATAATCCAAAACTTTTTTGTCATTGTAGTCTATTTTCATCAGGTCAAGTTCTATGCCTCTGTTCTTCTTTATGAATCTTTGGGCATTCTGTATTACAGTTAAGTTTCTAAGCCCCAAAAAGTCCATTTTCAAAAGTCCAAGTTCTTCCAAAGTAGTCATTATATACTGTGTTGTAATTGAACCGTCTGCCGCTCTTGACAATGGCACGTATTCGTCTACCGGTTTTCCACAAATAACTACACCTGCCGCATGCATTGATGCGTGTCGTGGAAGTCCTTCAAGTCTTCTTGACATATCAATAAGGTATTTTACCTCTGGATCTGAATCGTATAATGTTTTTAATTCTCTATTTTGTTTTAAAGCTCCATCAAGAGTAATGTTAAGCTCCTGCGGAATCATTTTTGCTATATTATCTACCTGAGCATATGGCATATCAAGAACTCGTCCAACATCTCTTATTACACCTCTTGCCTTTAATGTTCCAAAAGTTACAATCTGCGCCACATGGTCTTTTCCGTATTTTCTGCCTACGTAGTCAATAACTTCCTGCCGTCTTTCAATACAAAAGTCTACGTCAATATCGGGCATGGATACACGCTCAGGATTAAGGAATCTTTCAAAGAGCAAATTATATCTCATAGGTTCTATATCTGTTATTTCCAAACAATAAGAAACTATACTTCCTGCCGCTGAACCTCTTCCCGGTCCAACTGCAATTCCGTTAGACTTGGCATAATGAATAAAATCCCAAACAATCAGAAAATATTCAATATATCCCATGTTCTTTATTGTATTTAATTCATAATTTAATCTTTCTTCCAGTTCTTCTTTTGTCAAATGACAGTTCTGGTCAACTTCTCCCTTAAAAACAGGATAGCGGTTGTGAAGTCCTGTTTCGCACAGTTCTTTTAGGTAAGTCCATGATGTGTAGCCTTCCGGCACAGGGAAACTTGGAATCTTTGTTACTCCAAACTCAAATGTAACATTACATCTGTCGGCGATTTTCTGTGTATTCTCCATTGCCTGAGGTGCGTATTTGAAAAGCCGGTACATTTCTTCCGGTGATTTCAGGTAGAACTGTCCCCCCTCATAACGCATTCTGTCCTCATCAGCTTTCTTCTTCCCGGTCTGAATACAAAGAAGTATATCATGTGCCTCCACATCATCTGCAAAAGTGTAATGTACGTCATTAGTACAAACAAGGTCAATTCCCAACTCTTCGCTCATTCTCATTAACTGCTGGTTAACTGTTGCCTGTTCCGGAATACCGTGGTCCTGCATTTCAAGGAAATAATTACTCTTTCCAAATATTTTCTCATATTTTAAGGCAGCTTCTTTTCCCTTTTCGTATTCCCCTCTTGCCAGATACTTCTGTACTTCTCCTGCAAGACAGGCGCTTAGGCAAATAATTCCTTCGTGGTATTTTTCCAATACTTCATAGTCAACTCGTGGTTTGTAATAGAATCCTTCCACAAATCCTTTTGAAACTATTTTGCAAAGGTTTGCATATCCTTCATTATTTTCTGCCAACAAAATCAAATGATAATATCTGTCTTCATTGTCCCCTGCTTCTTTTTCGAAACGTGAACCTGGTGCCACATACACTTCACATCCGATAATAGGCTTTATTCCATTTTCAAGTGCTGCCCTGTAAAAATCTATGCATCCATACATAACACCGTGGTCTGTTATGGCAAGGCTGTTCATTCCAAGCTCTTTGGCTCTTTTTGTAATTTCTTTAATTTTACTTGATCCATCCAACAGACTGTATTCTGTATGGACATGTAAATGTGCAAAATTCATATATAATCACCTGTTTAATTGTTTTTTTGTCTTTATATATTCAAGTCAAGTTCAATTGGGCAATGGTCTGAGCCGAGTATTTCTGTGTGAATGTCAGCACCTTCAAGCTTGTCCTTTAATGCTTCCGATACAATAAAATAGTCAATACGCCAACCTGCGTTCTTCTCTCTGGCTTTAAATCTATATGACCACCAACTATATTTTCCTTCCAAATCAGGATAGAAATATCTAAATGTATCTATGAATCCGTCATCTAAAAGCTTAGTCATCTTTTCACGTTCTTCATCTGTAAAGCCTGCATTCTTTCTGTTAGTCTTAGGATTTTTCAAATCTATTTCCTTATGTGCCACATTCAAATCACCACATAAAACTACCGGTTTAGATTCTTCAAGCTTCTTAAGATATGCCTTAAAATCATCTTCCCACTGCATTCTGTAATCCAGTCTTTTAAGTTCGTTCTGTGAATTTGGCGTATAGCATGTAACCATATAAAAATCTTCAAACTCCAACGTTATAACTCTTCCCTCGTGGTCGTGTTCCTCTATGCCAATGCCATACTTCACATCCATTGGCTCTTTCTTTGTAAAAATCGCTGTTCCTGAATATCCCTTCTTTTCAGCATAATTCCAATACTGATAATATCCCGGCATTTCAAGTTCAAGCTGTCCTTCTTGCATCTTTGATTCCTGTATACAAAAAATATCCGCGTCTATTTCATTAAAGAAATCCATAAAGCCCTTTGTAACACAGGCACGGATTCCATTAACATTCCATGATATAAGTTTCATAAGCTGTTCCTTTCTTTTTGGTAATATATGTTCACTGTTATTCTTCTTTTTATAGTCTACTTTTATGTTACTCTTTAATTCTTTTATATTCTTCTAATTAACCTTACTGCTAACTAAATAATTATACTATATATTGGAATTAAGAGCAAAGACTTATGGGGAATTACCGGGTTTAATTGCCTTTGAATTTATACTATAAAGCTTGGAATATGTTTCCATGGGCAGATATGTATAAGTTTGAATGTGGACAAGCTTTATATCTACGACACGTAATCACCACAAAAAAATCCCTTCCGTCACCGACAGAAAGGATTTTTTATTTCATGCTATTTTCGATTAATTAGCTGTTAAGTAATTTACCATTGTATCAATTGCATTCTGCTCGTCGTCTCCTTCAGCAGATACTTTTACTTCTTCTCCTGAAAGAATTCCTAATGCCATCATTCCCATGATTGACTTAGCATTAACTTTTGTAGCTCCATTTTCAATATATATTTTACTCTTGAACTGACTAGCTAACTGTACGCATTTTGCCACTGGACTTGCATCTGTAGCCTGCTTAATATCAATTGTTACATCCTTTGTTATCATTATAACCTTTCCTCCTTGGGGATTCCCCTTATTTCCTCTGCAATCTGGCAAATCTTTCTCAATCTGTGATTAACCCCTGATTTTCCTAATTGCGGTTCAAGCATCTGACCTAACTCCTGCAACGAAGCGTCAGGATTTTCAACTCGCAATGTTGCTATATCCTGTAACTTATCAGGCAAATATTCTAAGCCCTCATTTTCAATGATATAATTAATATCATCTATCTGTCTACATGCAGTTGTTACTGTCTTCTTAATGTTGGCAGTCTCACAATTAACCTGCCTATTGTAATAGTTGCTCATGCCTTTTAGGATTCGGACATTCTCCATTTCCATTAAAGCTACCGGAGCCTCCATTACATTTAAAACATCAACTATTCCTTCGCCTTCCTTGATATATACCACAAAATGACCTTTTCTTGCAACTGTTTTTGCCTCAATATTAAATTTATTTAGTAATTTTATTAATTGCTCAGCCTTTTTTTCGTTATTACACTTAATTTCAAAGTGATAAGAGCTGTTAGGATCACTTATGGAACCTGCTGCCATAAATGCCCCTCTTATGAAGGCTCTCTTGCAACAATCTTTCATTATAACAACATTATTGGTCACTGAAAGATTCTCTCCTATCTGCCCCTGATCATCAATTAATTTAGTTGCCTCTAAGACTTTCATTGCCTGATTGTGATCTTTTATGGTAATAGTATATGTCTCTGCATTTTTTGAATATGCATTCTTTTTTACAACAATTTTTGCATCTATATGAAATGTTTTCCACACCAAAGTCTTAAACTTTTCTGCCGTTGAATCGGTTTCAGTTCTGACTCTTATGGAATACTTTTCATCAACGTCTATCAGTACACTTCCGCACATAGAAATAATAGCTGCAATTTCTGCTATTCTACAATGTGTTGCATTACTGATATGACCTGCTAATTCCTTTTTAACCTTACTTGAAAAACTCATGCCACTTCCTACTATTTCTACTATCTGTCTATGTCTCTATGAGATAATCTGATTCCATAAGAAGCGTCTGAACTATTTAATTGATTATATAATTCATTAGCTATTGTTACTGATCTGTGATGACCACCTGTACAACCAATTCCTATAACCAACTGATTCTTTCCCTCTTCAATATAGTTTGGAATAAGAAATTTAATCATATCTACTAATTTATCAAGAAATTCGTGTGACACAGGTGAGTTCAAAACATAATCCTGTACTTCCTTCTGATTACCTGTTTTATGTTTCAGCTCAGGCACATAATATGGATTTGGAAGAAATCTTACATCAAATACCAAATCACAATCTGCCGGAACACCATGCTTGAAACCAAAAGACATTATTGTAACAAAAAGATTTCTGTAATCTCTGTTTAAAACAAATATCTTTTCTATTTCTCCTCTTAGTTCTTTTACGAGAAGATTGCTGGTGTCGATTATATAATCAGCCTGTTCTCTTAAAAATTCCAGCTTTGCCCTCTCTTCATTAATTTCATTTTCAACACTATCTCTGTCACCCATTGGATGACTTCTTCGTGTTTCTTTAAATCTCTTTATTAAAGTATTATTGTTGCAGTCTAAGAACAAAATCTCATAATTCTGTTCTTTTGCTTTCATATTCTTAAGAACTTCTGACATCTTCTCAAGATTTTTTCCGCTTCTGATATCTACTCCAATTGCAACTTTATTCTTTTCATTAGTCTGTCCAAAAAGAATATCTGCAAAACTTTCAATTAAATCTATTGGCAGATTATCTACGCAATAATACCCGTTATCCTCAAAAATCTTAAGGGCAGTTACTTTGCCTGCCCCTGAGATACCTGTTACTATTACTAATCGCATTTGTACTCCCTCATACTTAGACCTTTAGATAATTCTAACTTCAGGTTCTAACTGTACATCGAACTTCTCTTTAACTTTAGCCTGTACATCCTTCATAAGATTAATAACATCTGTTGCTGTGGCATTATCGTAATTAATTACAAAACCACAATGCTTTTCTGATACCATGGCTCCACCAACTTTGTATCCTCTAAGCCCTGCATCGTCAATTAATTTACCTGCAAAATATCCTTCAGGTCTCTTGAAAGTACTTCCTGCACTTGGATATTCAAGTGGCTGACTTGCTCTTCTCTTCTGCATAAACATCTGCATAATCAAACCAATATCCTCTGAGAATTCAATGTTAAGACCAATTCTTGCCTGAAGAACAATATAACCTTTCTTCTCAATAATGCTTGTTCTGTATCCCATTTCAAGCTCAGATGCATCAAGTGTAATAATGTTTCCTTCATTATCAAGTACCTTAACCCATTTAAGAACCTGTTTCATTTCTCCACCATAAGCACCTGCATTCATCATTACGGCACCACCAATGTTGCCCGGAATACCGTGAGCAAACTCAAAACCACCTAGGTCGTTCTCCATTGCAGTAACTGCCACTGCTGAAAGCTTTGCTCCTGCGTCGGCTACAATATCTTCACCAATAACATCAATAAAACTTATTCTTGAATTAACTTCGATTATTACACCCTTGTAGCCTTCATCTTTAACTAAAAGATTGCTTCCGTTTCCTATAACAAGAAATTCCACATCATTCTCTCTACAAAGTGCTACAACCTGTGTTAACTCATCAATACTGCCCGGAGTTACGAATAATTCAGCGTTTCCTCCACATCTGAAAGTACAATGAGATGCCATGCTCTCATTCTCTTTTACATATTTTTCTCCAACTACTTCTTTAATCTTTTCTATGAATGCGTTATCCATTGAATCCTCCTAAAACCTCTAGTTACTTTTTATACTATAAGTGCTGCCGCACCATAAATTCCTGCATCATTTCCTAATTCTGCAAGAGCAATTTTTGCTTCTCTACAAGCTTGGAAAGCATATTTAACATAAACATCTGCAATGGCATCAATAAGATACTGACCTGCCTTACTTACACCACCGCCAATAATAAATGCCTGTGGGTTTACTACTGTTGCAATACTTGCCATGGCTTTTCCAAGATATGTACTCATCTGTTCAACAACAGCTACAGCACCCTTATCTCCTTCTTTTGCCAAGTCGAAAACATCTTTTGCTGTAATGTCTTCACCAAATTCTGTCATCTTAGTTGATTCACTATTCTTTGCAATATATCTGTTTGCAAGTCTTACTACACCTGTAGCTGATGCATACTGTTCAAGGCATCCGCAACCGCCGCAGTTACAGTTAAGTTCTTCACTATCTTCAACATGCATGTGACCGATTTCGCCTGCTGCACCGTTATGTCCTGTAAGAATTTTTCCTTCTAAAATAACACCTCCGCCTACACCTGTTCCAAGTGTAACCATAACGATATCATCAAAATTCTTTCCGCCACCTTTCCACGCTTCACCAAGAGCTGCAACGTTGGCATCATTGCCTACCTTAACCTCTATTCCGTGGAACATTTCAGACATTTTTTCTGATACATTAAACTTGCCCCAACCTAAGTTAACACACTGTAATACAGTTCCGTCATCTAAAACAGGTCCCGGCAAACCAATGCCGATTCCCTTAACTTCATCTAAATCAATAGACTTTTCGTCTAACTTAGCTTCTAATGATTCACATATATCAAATAAAATATTTTCACCATTATTTTCTGTTCTTGTAATAATCTCCCACTTATCAAGGAGCTGACCTTCTACTGTAAAAAGTCCTACTTTAACTGTTGTTCCTCCAACGTCAACTCCAAAACAATACTTTTTCATAATTTTTTTCTATTCCTCCTCGTCATTCTGCTTCATAAGATTGTCAGTTACACGTTTATATAATTCTTTGGCAGCATTGTAACCCATCTTCTTCTGTCTGTGGTTTACTGATGCTGACTCAACAATAACTGCTACATTTCTACCCGGTCTGATAGGAATAGAATAGCAAACTACTTTATTTCCAAGAAATTCTGTATAATTATCTTCAATTCCAAGTCTATCATATTCTCTGCTTCTATCCCATTCTTCTAACTTAATAACCATGTCAATATTGGCTGTGTCAAGAATACTTTCAACACCAAATAAAGCCTTAACATCTATGATACCAATACCTCTTAATTCAATAAAATGCTTAGTAATTTCAGGTGATGCACCAATTAATGTTTCATCACTTACCTTTCTTATTTCTACAACATCATCAGTTACAAGTCTATGGCCTCTCTTAATTAATTCAAGGGCTGCCTCACTTTTACCGATTCCGCTTTCACCCATAATCAAAACACCTTCACCATAAACGTCTACCAAAACACCATGGATTGTAATACACGGTGCAAGCTGAACATTAAGCCATCTTGTAAGTTCTGCATCAAATCTTGATGTAGTCCATTCTGTCATTAAAACAGGTACATTATATTTTCTTCCTGCTTCAATCAAATCATCATCTGCTTCATGCCCTCTACATAAAATCAGACATGGAATTCCACTACTCATTAACTTTTCGTACACCCAAAGTCTGTTCTGTCTTTCCATACTATCAATGAAAGCATATTCCACGTTTCCAAGAATCTGTACTCTTTCCTTATCGAAATGATCAAAGAAACCTGCTAACTGTAACGCCGGTCTATTAACTTCCGGAGTATTAATATAAATCTTATCCGTATCAATTTCAGGTATATAATTCTTTAAATTGTAGTTTTCTATTATTTTTGTAAATTTAATTTTTTCCATAAATTTGCTCCTTTCGCTGCAAGTATAATTTTCACGACCATTTTTCACTGTCATACATTATTTTAACATTACAGCTTTTTTTTGTATATATTAATTAATGAAAAAATTTGTATATGTCCTTTGCCACTTTTTCGCTTATAGTATCAACCTGACTAAGCTGTTCCACTGTAGCTTCCCTAATTCCTTCAATGGATTTAAATTCTCTCATTAATGCCTTTCTTCTTGCCGGACCTACTCCCGGAATGTCATCAAGTATTGAATGTACTTGTTTTTTGTTTCTAAGACTTCTATGATACTCTATTGCAAATCTATGAGTTTCATCCTGCATTCTTGTAATCAGTCTGAATCCTTCCGAATTCTTTGCTATAGGAATTTCCTCATTATTGTAATACAGTCCTCGTGTTCTATGGTTATCGTCCTTTACCATTCCACAAACAGGAATATGAAGGTTAAGGCTGTCCAAAACTTCAAGAGCTATGTTTACCTGACCTTTTCCACCATCCATCATAAGAATATCCGGGAAGTTACTGAAACTTCCAAGTTTGTAGTCTTTTTCTTCCATATCAAGCTTTTCACGTTCTTCTATTCCGTGACGGAATCTTCTTGTAAGAACTTCTCTCATGCTGGCATAATCGTCAGGACCCTTAACAGACTTAATTCTAAACTTTCTATAATTATTACGCTTCGGTTTTCCGTCCTCATAAACTATCATTGATGCAACGGACTCGTAACCGTTAGTATTGGATATATCGTAGGCTTCCATTCTATGGATTCCCGTAATACCAATAAGTTCCTCTATTTCCTCCACTGCACCTACAGTACGTTTTTGTTCCCTTCTATATTTTTCTTTATTTTGTTCCAAAAGATTGCCTGCATTCTTTGCTGCAAGTTCAACAAGCTTCTCCTTACTTCCTTTTTTAGGATTTACAATTCTAACTGTATAATTCTGATTTCTGCTAAGGAGCTGTGACAAAAGTTCCGGCTCCTCCACCTCTTCCTGCACCAAAAGCTCCCTTGGAATAAAAGGCGTTCCAATATAATATTGCTTTATGAAACTTGTAAGAATATCTTTGCCGGTATCTCCCGGGACAGTTGTAAGATAAAAATGTTCACGACCGATAAGCTTACCATTTCTAACAAAAAACACCTGTACAACTGCATCGTTTCCTTCCTCTGCATAAGCAATAATATCCCTATCCTCAAACTGATGAGTTGTAATCTTCTGATTTCCCGCAACATGATTAATGCTATTAATCAAATCTCTACATTCCATTGCTTTCTCAAAATCAAGATTAGCTGATGCCTCCTGCATCTTTTCCTCCAACTCCTTGATTGTCAGAGTGTAATTGCCTTCTAAGAATTTAATGGCTTTATTAATATTTTCCCTGTAATCTTCTTTGGAAATATATCCCTGACAGGGACCTTTGCACTGTCCAATATGATAATAAAGACAAGGCCTTCCATTAATCTTTGGAATATTCTTATATTCTCCATCAGCAGTATACGTGCCATCACTTACAATAGCCTTGTTGCAACTTCTAATTTGATACATTTTCTGTAACAAATCTATGGTATCTTTAACTGCTGCACTACTTGTAAAAGGTCCAAAATATTTATTATTGTCCTTCTTCATCCTTCTGGCCAAAACAATTCGTGGATAATCCTCACTTACTGTAATCATTACATAAGGATATGTTTTGTCATCCATAAGCATTGTATTATATTTGGGTCTGTATTCTTTAATCAGATTACATTCAAGTATTAATGCTTCCAGTTCTGAATCTGTAAGAATATACTCAAACCTTCTTATTTTTGAAACCATGGATTCTATTTTTGTTGTTCTTTTTGTGCTTTTTCTAAAATATGAGCTTACACGCCTTTTAAGATTAACAGCTTTTCCCACATAAATAACATCATCGTGGGCATCGTGCATTAAATACACCCCCGGTGTCTGTGGCATTTTTTTTAGTTCTTCCGCAAAATTAAATTCACCCATTGTTCTACCTGCTTTTATAAAATCGTATTTATTCTATAGACTAACTTACGAAAGCTGACAACTTTGAATAATCAAAGGTGTCAGCTTTCATATAGTCATCCGGTAATAATCTTTGTGCTGTTTGTTTTTGAACAAACAATCTGTATTCTACATTTCAGTAGTTTCTAAATTACCTGCATTCTATGCTTCTGTATTCTGTGTATCTAAATTTTCAGCATTTGCATTGTTTTCTGTATTCTGTGTTTTAGAAGCTTCTGCCTTTTCAGCTTCTTCTCTCTCGCACTGTTCAAAAATATCCATAAATTCCTTGCCTGTGATTGTTTCTTTTTCGTATAAGAATTTTGCAATCTTGTCAAGCTTAGTACGGTTATTTCTAAGAAGCTTCTTAGCTTCTTCGTATTTTTCTTTAAGAAGAATCTTAACCTCTTCTTCAATCTCTGTTGCTGTCTTGTCGCTACAGTTGAGTGTTGTTCTGTTGCCTAAGTATGGATTTTCAACCTGTTCAAGACTCATTAAGCCGAACTTTTCTGACATACCATACTGTGCAATCATTGAGCGGGCTATCTTTGTAGCCTTTTCCATATCATTTGATGCACCTGTTGTCACTGAATCAAATACAATTTCTTCTGCTGCTCTACCTGCAAGGAATGTTACAAGTCTTGCATTTAATTCTTCTTTTGACATAAGATATTTTTCTTCTTCAGGCGCCTGTATAACATATCCTAATGAACCCATTGTTCTTGGAACTATTGTAATCTTCTGTACCGGTTCTGCATGTTTCTGTAATGCTGTTACTAATGCATGACCTACTTCATGGTAAGAAACTATCTTCTTTTCTTCTTTGCTGAGAATTCTATCTTTCTTTTCTTTTCCGGCAATTACAACTTCAACTGCTTCCATTAAGTCAGCCTGGGAAATTGCTCTTCTACCACATTTTACTGCGTTAATTGCCGCTTCGTTAACCATATTGGCAAGGTCTGAACCTACTGCACCACTTGTAATGTTTGCAATAGCATCAAGATCTACTGTTTCATCTAATTTAACATCTTTTGAATGAACTCTTAAAGTTTCAAGTCTGCCCTTAAAATCAGGTGCGTCTACAATAATTCTTCTGTCAAAACGTCCTGGTCTTAAAAGTGCCGGATCAAGTACTTCCGGTCTGTTAGTTGCAGCAAGTATTAAAATACCCTTTGATGTATCAAAACCATCCATTTCTGCCAAAAGTGCATTTAATGTCTGTTCTCTTTCATCGTTTCCACCGCCATATCTTGAATCTCTGCTCTTTCCTATTGAGTCAATTTCGTCGATAAATACGATACATGGTGCATTCTGTTCTGCCTGCTTAAACAAATCTCTTACTCTTGAAGCACCTACACCTACGAACATTTCCACAAAGTCTGAACCTGACAATGAGAAAAATGGCACCTTAGCCTCTCCTGCAACTGCCTTAGCCAACAATGTTTTACCTGTTCCCGGCGGTCCTACTAACAATGCTCCCTTCGGAAGCTTGGCACCGATTTCTGTATATTTGCCCGGATTATGAAGGAAATCTACTAATTCTACTACTGATTCCTTAGCTTCTTCCTGTCCCGCCACATCCTTAAATGTAACTCCTGTTTCTTTCTGAACATATACCTTGGCATTGCTCTTTCCAACACCAAACATTCCACCACCGGCTCCGCCGCCTGCTTTCTTCATTATGAATGTAAGCAAAACATAGAACATTACAAATGGTAATACCCATTCAAGCAAAATAAGTAAAAGACTTGAAGAACTACTCTGCTGTTCTCCTTTGAATTTTACCTGTGTATATTTTTCTTTTAATTCCTGAATAAGTTCAGGGTCATTTAATTCTGTTGTCCAATATTTTACTTTTATAATGTTTCCATTATTATCTTTAGGTGTAATTTCTATCTTATTGTTACTGAAAACAACTGATTCCACATTATTATTTTCAAGCAAAGCTATAAACTGATTGTAACTAATCTCCTTGGTAGTCATTGAATCAACTATATATGAGCTTAATGTTGTAAAAAGAAATGCGGCTACAAGTGCAACCACTATGCCTATTATTTGATTTTTCTTTTGATTCTTGTTATCCCTATCGTTTTTCGGATTATTCCTATTAGTATTTCTATTAGTATTATTATCCATCAAGTCTTCCCTTTCTTTACATTCTGCATATCTTTTATGTATATCTTTAGTCTTTAATAATATACCATATACTTTGTAAATAATGTGAATTTTTGATAAAAAAAATTTAAACTTTTAAAATTTTTACATTCCTATGGAATTAATTTTTTGATTGTAGTACACTAGTAAGGTGATTTTTTATGTTTAGATGATGTTTAGCCCCAATACTACTAAACATCATAGTGTATTATACAAATGGAGGAATGTCTCATGGCAGTAAAATATGTATTTGTAACAGGCGGTGTTGTTTCCGGTCTCGGAAAAGGTATCACTGCTGCATCTTTGGGTCGTCTTTTGAAAGCTCGTGGTTACAAGGTAACAATGCAGAAGTTTGATCCTTATATTAACATTGACCCAGGTACTATGAACCCTATTCAGCACGGAGAAGTTTTCGTTACAGACGATGGTGCTGAAACTGATCTTGATTTAGGTCATTATGAAAGATTTATTGATGAAAGTTTAACAAGAAATTCTAACGTTACAACCGGTAAGGTTTACTGGTCTGTACTTGAAAAAGAAAGACATGGTGATTTCGGTGGAGGAACTGTTCAGGTTATTCCGCATATTACTAACGAGATTAAAAGTCGTTTCCACCGCAGTCTTTCAGAAGAAACTGAAATTGCTATTATTGAAGTAGGTGGAACAGTTGGTGATATTGAATCACAGCCATATATTGAAGCTATCAGACAGTTCCAGCATGATGTTGGACGTGAGAATTGTATTCTTATTCACGTAGCTCTTATGGTTTATCTTCCTGCATCTGAAGAAATGAAAACTAAACCTATCCAGATGAGTGTTAAGGAATTACAGAGACTTGGTATTCAGCCTGACGTAGTTGTTTGTCGTACTGAATACGAAATTGACGACAATCTTAAAGACAAAATCAGTCTTTTCTGTAATGTTCCTGCAAGCCACGTTGTTCAAAACCTTACAGTTGATATGCTTTACGAAGCTCCTCTTGCAATGGAAAAAGAACATCTTGCAGAAATTGTTTGCCAGAGCTTAAAGCTTGATTGTCCTGAACCTGACCTTGACGAATGGAAGGCTATGGTTGACGCAGCTAAGCATCCTGTTCAGGAAGTTACAGTTGCATTAGTTGGAAAATATATTGCATTACATGATGCTTACATTAGTGTTGTTGAATCTTTGAAACATGCCGGTTATCCAAGCCGTTGCACTGTTAATATTAAATGGGTTGACTCAGAAGAAGTTACTGATGAGAATGCTGCTGAAATCTTCAGTGATGTTTCAGGTATTCTTGTCCCTGGTGGTTTTGGCAGCCGTGGTATCGACGGTAAGATTGCTTCTATCAAATATGCAAGAGAGAACAATATTCCATTCCTTGGTCTTTGCCTTGGCATGCAGCTTTCAATTGTTGAATTTGCAAGAGATGTAGTTGGTTTCCGTGATGCTCACAGTATTGAACTTAATCCTGCAACTACACATCCTGTTATCAGTCTTATGCCTGACCAGGAAGGTATTACAGATATCGGTGGAACTTTAAGACTTGGTTCTTATCCATGTCACTTGGATACAGAAAGTCTTGCTTATAAATTATATGGAGAAGAATTAATTCATGAACGTCATCGTCATCGTTATGAAGTAAACAACGATTACAGAGAAGCCCTTACCTCAAAGGGAATGAAGTTATCAGGTATCTCTCCTGACGGACGTATTGTAGAAATGATTGAAATTCCTTCACATCCATTCTTCATTGCAACACAGGCACATCCTGAATTAAAGAGCCGTCCTAATAGACCTCATCCTTTATTCTTAGGATTTGTAAATGCAGCAATCGAAAAAGGAAAGCAGAAATAAATCCCTGGATTAGAATTGTACTAATTAAATATATGAATTTATACGCCGGATTCATAATGAATCCGGCTTTTCTATGGCTACCACTATACCTATCCTACCATTACACCACTCACACTACAATCATTTAAAAAAGCTGCCCCGCCGGAACATTCTCCAATATTCCAACGGAGCAACCATATTAATCAATATTTTATTTACTAACAATTACAAATGCTATTTCCAGCTTGATTTGTTGTTGTCCACTTATATATTATTATATTCTTGCCAACCGAAAATTTTTCTAACTCTCTGCCTCTGTATTACTCCAGAAGTCTACAGGCTCGTAGTCTCTTAGTGCCACAAGGTAACCCTGCTTGTCTAACTGGTCCTGTATTATGTTCAATGTTTCCACACTGTCAGCTGTTACTGTATGGTAATGGTATTCTGAGGTGATTTGTTCAAGGGGAACAGAAACACCTCCTTTTATGCCATCAACATATCTCTTTGCATCCATTCTGGATTTTATATTCATCTCAACACGTATTACTCCATAAAGCTTGTGGTATACGAATACATCTTCCACTTTACCACCGCAATCTACTATAAGATTTAATTCATCAAGCATCTTTTCGGCACTGTGTTTTACCTTAAAAACTCTCTGAATGTTTCCTTTGTCCAGAAGTACATAGCCTTTGTGTGTTGATATTATATCGTGATTTTTTGCGCGAAGTAATGCTATATCCTGAACGATAACCTGGCGGCTTACCTGAAACTTTGTGGCAAGTTTTGTTCCTGATACTGCACTTTCACTTTCCTGTAAAATTTTTAATAGATTCTCTCTTCTCTTTTCTCCGCCCATTTCTCACCTCTATTAAATACGATGAAGATTCTTTAATGAGATATCCATAATAGGTGCAGAATGTGTTAAAGCACCACTTGAAATATAATCAACTCCCAAATCTACTAATTTAGAAATATTTTCCTTAGTTACATTTCCTGATACTTCAATTTCAGCTCTTCCATCAATTATTTCAATAGCTTCCTTCATTACATCATGGTCCATATTGTCTAACATAATAATGTCGGCACCGGCTTCAACTGCCTGACGAACCATATCTAAGCTTTCAACTTCCACTTCAATCTTTCTTACGAAAGGAGCATATTCCTTAGCCATCTGGATAGCTTTTTCAACGCTACCTGCTGCACCGATATGATTGTCTTTCAGCAAAATACCGTCTGTAAGGTTGTATCTGTGGTTATTTCCGCCGCCAACTCTAACAGAATATTTTTCGAAAATACGATTATTAGGTGAAGTCTTTCTTGTATCAAGAAGCTTAGTCTTGCTGCCTTCTAATAATTTTGCAATTGAATTAGTATATGTTGCAATACCACTCATTCTCTGAAGATAATTAAGTCCAGTTCTTTCACCAACTAAAAGAATTCTGATGTCACCTTTTACAGTTCCCATAAGCTGACCTTTTTTAACCTGGTCACCATCTTTAACTAACAAATTAACTTCTACATTTTCATCTAATAACTGAAAAGCTCTTGCAAAAACCTGAAGTCCGCAGATAACTCCGTCTTCTTTACAAATAAGGTCTACCTGTCCCATACAAGCCTCTCTCATAACTGAATTAGTTGTTACGTCCTCGCTTGTTACGTCTTCCTTTAATGCACTTAAAATAAGTGGATCTACTGATAATTTTAATGTTATTGGATCAAACATTTTATATTTTTCCTCCTAGTTTTTATGTTAAATTTCGATTAGTTTTCTAAATAATTTTTATGTTTTTCAAATAATTTATCGACTTTTCAAATAATTTCTCGGTGTTTTTCAAATAATCTTTCAATTTTTTAAGCATTGTGAAGATTAATTTTCCTGTTTTTCTTCATCATTCATTTTTGCATTTTCTTTATCAATTTCATCTCTAATTAACTGCTTGTATTCTTTTTCAAGCTTCTTCTTGTCTTCATATGGCGTGAAATCAACATTGTCAAAGCTTTTTGTTTTTGTCTTATCAAACTCTGCTGTCATTTCTTTTGCAGCTCTCTTGGCAAAAACCATACTTTCCAATAATGAGTTGCTGGCAAGTCTGTTTCTTCCGTGAACTCCGTTGCAGGCTGTTTCCCCAATTGCATAAAGCTGATCCATTGAAGTCTTACTCTGAAGATTTACTTTTATTCCTCCCATAAAATAATGCTGAGCAGGAACAACAGGTATCATTTCATCAGGCACATTATAGCCGTGTTCTTTACAATGTTCAACAATATTAGGGAAGTGTTCCTTCAACTGTTCAGGATCAATAGTCTTCATTGAAAGCCATACATGTTCGCTGCCTTCTCTCTTCATTTCCTTTCTGATATTTCCCGTAAGAATATCTCTTGGAAGAAGTTCCTCTGTAAATCTTTCCTTACTATTATTATATAACTTGGCACCTTCACCTCTTACAGACTCAGAAATTAAGAAACTTCTGTCCTCTTCTTTTTCTGAATAAAAAGTTGTTGGGTGAATCTGCACATAGTTTACATTCTTTAATTCTACACCATGTTTAATTGCAACTGCAATACCATCACCTGTTAAATGTCTGTAATTAGTTGAATATCTGTAAATACCTCCGATTCCACCACAAGCCAAAACTGTATAATTAGCAGTTATTGTATCAAGTGAACCGTCATCCTTTCTTACAACAACACCATAGCAGCAATTGTCCTTAGTTAACAAATCGACCATTGTCCAGTGTTCCTTAATTGTAAGATTATCAAGTTTCTTACACTGCTCGTATAAATGGCTTGTAATCTCCTTGCCTGTAATGTCCTCGTGATAAACGATTCTGTTTCTGGCATGGGCGCCCTCTCTTGTATAGGCAAGATTTCCATCTTCATCTCTCTGAAAATCAACCCCATAACTTAAAAGGTCTTTCACCAAATCAGGTGATTCCTTTATCATAGTTTCTACTGCTGCAGTATCATTTTCAAAATGGCCTGCTTTCATTGTATCATAAAAATAACTGTCAAAATCATCAGGATCTTTAAGCATACACATTCCACCCTGTGCTAAATAGGAGTCACTATGTTCTACTATATCCTTTGTAATCATTAATATATTTTTGTTCTTAGGCAAATTAAGTGCGCAATATAAACCTGCACAACCACTGCCTACTATCAAAATATCTGTTTGCATTTCTTCCTCCTAATGTGCTATATGGACTTAAATTGCCATATTTTTTCTACATTGCCACTTAGTATAGCACAAACATATAGAACTGACAAGACAGTTGTAAATACATATGAAGAAAATCTGTAAAGTTCTGTCATTACAGATGATTTTTTCAAAAAAAACGGATGCTCAACTGAAACATCCGCTCTTTAAAAAATTCTTATTTATCTGGAAACACCCGGCTTTGACATTAACGCTTCCTGCCTACTTCAACGCTGCAAGTGCCTTAACAACTAGCTCCCATGTACGCTGTGTTGATGAAATACTTAATTCTTCATTTGTTGTATGGATATTATTCATCTGTGGTCCAAATGATACAGCATCAAGTCCAGGTAGCTTAGATGCAAAAATTCCACACTCAAGTCCTGCGTGAATTCCTTCTACAACAGGTTCTTCACCATTATATAAATCCTTGTAAGCATCAACCATTACCTCACGTAATCTTGAATCTGCCTTATATTCCCATCCAGGGTAAGGTCCTACTATTTCTACGCTTCCTCCAAAGATTTCTGTAAGGGATTTTAATTTTTCAATTAAGTACTGCTTTTCTGTTTCGCTTGAACTTCTAACTGCAAATGTCATCTTAACTTCTAACATTTCAGTTTTTAAAATTCCCATATTAAGTGATGTCTGTACTAAACCGTCAATTTCAGGATTCATTCTCTGAACTCCATTAGGCATATTAACCATTGCAATAATTGTTGCAAGTGTAGCTGCGTCTGTAAAGGCATCAACCATATCTGCTTCTCTTACATTTAAAGTTAAGTTAGCATCAGGATCTGTAACCCTGTACTCTTCCTTAATTTCTGCAAAAGTATCTTCGATAATCTTTTTAGCCTTATCTACTGAGTCAGGAAGTACAACAATTGCTGCTTCACTTAATTTTGCTATAGCATTGTCTTTTTCACCACCGTTAACAGAAACTAATCTCATACCAACATTCTGGAATACGTTAAGAAGAACTCTTGCCATTGCACAGTTTGAATTTGCGCGTTCCTTAATAATTTCAACACCTGAATGTCCACCTGTGAAACCGTGTAATTTAATCTCGATTACAGGAGCGTTAACAAGATTTCTCTTGTATGGGAACTTACATATTACTGATGCACCGCCGGCACAACTTACTGTAAACACGCCTTCATCTTCTGAATCCATATTCATAAAAAGACGTCCTTTAAGGTCTGAAACATCAATTGATGCTGCACCAAGCATACCAATTTCTTCATTTACTGTAAAAATAGCTTCGATTGGTGGATGAGCCATTTCTTCATCATCCAAAACTGCCAATGTATAAGCTACTGCAATTCCGTCATCTCCACCAAGAGATGTTCCCTTAGCTGAAATGAAATCTCCGTTAATTTCTAAGTCTAATCCTTCTTTTTCCATATCTTTCTTGCAATCAGCTTCCTGAACTGCAACCATATCCATATGTCCCTGAAGAATTACAGGTTCTGAATCTTCGTATCCCTTAGATCCGTCTTTCCAAATAATTACATTTAAATCATCATCCTGTCTATATTTTAAATTATGTGCTTTTGCAAAATCTACAAGATAATCACTTATCTGTTTTACATTATTTGAACCATGAGGAATTGAACAAATCTCCTCAAAATACTTAAACACTTTGTTTGGTTCTAACTCTGATAATACTGCCATAATGTCCTCCTTATTTCTTGTGCCATTTATAACGGCTACCTTCTTTTTCAATCTGGTTAGTCTTTATCATATATTCTATAAGCTTCTTTGCGTAGTCCTGTTTATTCTTTACAACAGCCCTGTTTTGCGAAAAAGGCTGTTTTGCTTCAAGCCCATCACAAATCTGCTCAACTTGCGATATTGTAATGTATTCATTCTGTTTTAAATACTTTTTTATTTTATCCTGTCCTTTGCTAAAAAGCAAATTCATTAAATCCTTTGTTTGATTTTTTTGTTTTACAATTCCCCAGCCATATATAATCATTGTTACTATGGCAAATAAAATTATACCTATAATTACTGTTGATGGTTTCATTTTTTATCCTTTTCACTGCCTTAAGGCTTTATTTTTCAAAAACAATATATTTATTGCGTTCTAATATTCCAAAATATTTTGAAAGTCTTTCATATAACTGATCTGAAGCACCCTTATGCTTATTTCCAAGTTCTTTTCCAATTTCATATATACTTTTTTTGCCGTCAATCTGCTGCCACACAAAACTTCCATATTCATCTAATTTAATAAAACTGTAACGTGGCTTCTTAAATAATCTCTGTGCTACTTTATTATAAAATCCGGTATTTTCTACTGTGATTTCTACTATTCCATCCTCTAAAACTTCCCATTTCATATCATTAATTCTGGGAATGTTATCAATATAATTCTTCTTCTCTTTCATGAACTCTCCATTTTTATTTAGAAAGCACTACTGCATAATTGCAGCAGTGCCTTTTTCTCACTGAAATACATATTTTTTTATTTTTTTATTTTTCTTTTGCGTCTACTTCTATAGTCTTTTTTCCTTTTGTAAAGTGGAATAATGTTGAAAGTAATAATGCAAATGCAATTAATCCTACCCAGTTACCAACTGTCTGGAAAGCTCCACTTTCACCATATAATGATGAAAGATTTAACTTATCAGCAACGTTAACAACTGCTAATATTGCAAGAACGATACCTACGATACCTTCACCTGCAATCATACCTGCTGCATAAAGTACACCACGGTCTGATGCGTCTTTTCTTTCTTCGTCATTAGCATATTTTCTCTTGTTATCGATAAACCACTTAATAACACCACCAACCATAATAGGTGTGCTTAAGTAAATTGGTAAGTAAAGACCAATTGAGAATGCTAATACAGGGATTCCAAGAACTTCAACAACAATGGCGATAAATACACCCATGAAAATTAATACCCATGGTAATGTACCACCCATAACACCTTCAACTACCATCTTCATAAGTGTAGCCTGTGGTGCAGGAATCTGTTCTGAACCAAATCCCCATGCTGAGTTAAGAAGGTACATAACTCCACCAATTGCAAAAGCTGATACAATAGCACCAATTAATTCACCAATCTGCTGTAATCTAGGTGTTGCACCTACGATGTAACCTGTCTTTAAATCCTGTGAAGTATCACCGGCCATAGCTGCTACGATACAAATAACTGTACCAATTGAAATAGCTGATACCATACCTGTTGCACCTGTGCTGCCTGTAGCCTTTAAGATAAATGTTGTTACGATTAATGTTGCAATAGCCATACCTGATACAGGGTTGTTACTACTTCCTACAATACCTACCATTCTTGATGATACTGTTGCAAAGAAGAAACCAAATACAACAACTATAAGTGCTCCTAGGAAGCTAACAGGAATCTCTGGAAGTAACCAGATTAAAACTGCAATTACAAGTGAGCCACCAAGAACTAACTTCATTGAAATATCCTGTTCTGTTCTTAACTGGCTGTCACCCTTCTTACCAAATCCCTTGATTGCATGTTTAAATGTTCTAATCATTGTTGGGAATGTTTTAATCAAGCTAATTAATCCACCTGCTGCAACGGCACCTGCACCGATGTATCTTGTATAGTTGCTCCAAATCTGGCTTGCTGACAACTGATTAAATGCAATAGCTTTTCCGGCATCATCAACAACTTTTGATGCTGATTCGCCACCGAAGTAAGCAATTGCAGGAATTAAAACAAGGTATGATAACACACCACCTGCAAAAAGGTAACTTGAAATCTTAACACCACAAATGTAACCTACACCTGCTAAGGCTGGAAGAACATCCATACCTACTGCTGTTGTGTATTCGCCCTGCATTGAGAAATCAACTTCACTAGGGAAAAGTTTTAAACCATCTGCAATAAATTTATAAACTGCTGCAATTCCAAGTCCTGCAAATACAACTTTTGACTTACTTCCACCTTCTTCTCCTGCTAAAAGAACTTCTGCACAAGCTGTTCCTTCAGGATATGGAAGTGTTCCGTGTTCTTCTACAATAAGAGCTGTACGAAGAGGTACCATGAAAAGTACACCTAAAATACCACCACAAAGTGCAATTAATGCAATTGAAACGAATGAAGGTGTGCTAATTCCGCTTCCTTTTTCTGAAGCCCAAATAAAAATAGCAGGAATTGTGAAAATTGCTCCTGCTGCCAATGATTCACCTGCTGAACCAATTGTCTGTACCATGTTATTTTCAAGGATTGAGTCTTTCTTCATAATAACTCTAATAACACCCATTGAAATAACTGCCGCCGGTATTGAGGCTGATACAGTCATACCAACTCTTAATCCGAGATAAGCGTTGGCGCCACCAAATATAACCGCTAAAATCATACCAAGAATTACTGAAGTTACTGTAAACTCAGGTAATACCTTGTCTGCGGGGATAAATGGCTTAAAGTCATTTTTTTTCTCCATTTTTTATCTCCTGTCTCAATATATATTTCACTGTACCACTCTATTATACTAAATTATTAAAAAAAGGGAAGTCCCTATTTTACTGGAACAACTGGGACTTTTTACTAAAGAGTAAAGTGATTTTTTAATAAAATAAACAAAAGTAGTAATCTTCACGCAAAAAATCCGCCGGATTTATTAACACTTTTGCGTGTTTTATCATCCTGGCGGATCTTTTATTTACTCTACCTTCTCATCTGCCGAAGCGTCTGTTACTGGTGGCTCCGTTGCAGGTGGCTCTGTTGCAGGTGGTTCTGTTGCCTTTGGTGCTTCCGTAGGCTTCGGCGTAGCCTTTGGTGCTTTTGTTGTCTTAGGCTTTTTTGTCGCTTTATCCTTCTTTGTTGTTTCTTTCACCTTTTTCTTTGTTGTTTCATCACTACTCTTTTCGTAGGTTGTTGTGTAATTGGCATTATGATTGTTGTCGTCATCGCTGTCATCTGTTACAGCATCTGTTTTTTCATCATTACTGCTATCATCTGTTGTAGTTACTTCTACTGTTGTTTCAACTGTGTTGTTATTGTTATCATTTCCAAATGATTTTGTAAGAATAATTGCTGCAATTACAATTCCGATAACAATTACAACTGAAACTACAATAGCAATAATGTTTAACTTCTTATTCTCATTTGTAATCATTGACTTATCGATTTCATCTTCATCATCAACTACATATTCTTCATTTTCGTCTGAATCAAATTCAAATTCTTCTTCAGGTTCCTCCGGAAAATCAAACCCTTCGATTTTATCTTCAACATATTCGATTTCTTCAGGAAAATCGCTGTCGTCAATATCGTTAAATGAGTTTGTGTTATTTCCAAAAGATTTCTGATTTTCTAATTCATTAAGATTAGGGATAACCTTTGTATCTCCCATATCTTCCATATTATTAAGCCCTGGTATAACTTTTGTGTCCCCCATACTTTCGGTGTTATTGTTCTCCACCGGTGTTCCACACGTTGGGCAGAAATTCTGGCCCGGCTGTATGTACTTTCCGCATTTTTTACAAAACATCTTTTACCTCCTTGTGTTTCATACAGAATTTAAAATTATATCTGCTCTGTTAATATTTATGTATTTCCAATTATAAAACCTTTAATACCTCAATAACATTTGTCATTAATATATTATTAGATTTTAAACAGCTTCTACAATTATATCTGCTGTGTTAACATTTATTACTTTCTTAAAATCTTCAAATGGTATCTCCACCTGAAATCCTATTTTTCCACCGCTAAATAATATAGTGTCAAAATCCGGTGCTGTCTTATGAATTGTTGTCTTAAACAATTTCTTCATTCCAATTGGTGAACAGCCACCGTGAATGTAGCCTGTAAGTCCAAGCAACTCTTTCGACTTAAGCATTGCAATAGACTTCTCACCTACTGCCTTTGCGGCTTTTTTAAGGTCAAGTTCCTCTGCAACCGGAACCATAAAAACGTAATGCTCCCCGGACTTTCCTGTTGTTACCAATGTTTTAAATACATTTTCAGGATTCTGTCCCAAAGCCTTAGCCACATCAACACCACTTACTGCCTCCGTGTCGCCGTAATAATACTCATTGTATTTTATTTTTTTACTGTCAAGAACCCTCATAACATTAGTCTTTTCTTTTTTTTTCATGTCTAACACCTTCTGCTATTCTTTTTGCTCTTATTAGTATAACGCTAAACCCTAATATTTTATTGCATACACCTAACGTTGTGATTTTTTTAACAAAAAAGCGCATACAAATCTAGTTAATTATAATTCACAGTTACTATATTTGGCAAGTAAAAAATGACAACAGCCCTTTCGACCATTGTCATTTGCATAATTATTTATATTGGCTAATCTGTTAACCGACTTAATATTTCCTTATTTGTAACTTTATCATAACAATTAGCATTTGCAATTCAATTATCAGATTATCTCTTTATTCTGCAGCTTTATCGCTTTCATTAATATTATTTATAATATAATTTTCAACCTGTGGCTTATCAATATCAAGTGCCAGTGAGAACTCATCATATAACACTTCCTTGGCTTCCCTTAAATACTTCTCATCTACATAAGTAATCTTTTTACCGTGAGCAAGTCTACTACGTCCTCTTTTATGTAATGTTTTAATAATTCCTATTAACTGCTTGCAATCACAAGATCCTATTACTTCTTTATACTTATATTCTCTCTGTCTTTCGTTTTCTATCCAAATAGGCTCAATCTCATTAATATGCTCAACAATCTCTTCAACCTGGTCTTTGGTATGAATAGTTCTCATTGGTATTTTATCATTGTCCGTTGGATAAAATACCTTACTATCCTGATTCTTCATTGGAATCAAAACATAATAAAGACTCTTCTTGTCTGCACCGTCAATGTCCAAATGGGTAATGTCCTCTACCTTACATACTCCTTTTCTCCCATGTACAATATATTCTCCTTTGTTAAACATTATGTCACCTCTACTTCTAAAAACATCCTAAAGAGCAAAGAAAACGCAAAGACGTAAACGTAGTCTCTGCGTTCCTCCAAGTAGTATTATACTCTTCTTAGTGAAAAAATGTCATAGGCATATTATACAATCTTTTTCAAAAGAATATTAGGCAAACTGTTAATGATTGAATCAAAAAAATATTTTTAATTGTCATATTGTCTTTCATATTCATCGTCACTATCATCTTCCTGACTGTTTTCAATATTCTCCTGCTCAACCATATGACGAATGTATGCAGCCTCCTCAGTTCTCTCGTCATCTTCCATTATACCGTTTTTGTTTGTGTCAAACTGTTTATCGTAAGGTCCAAACTTAGTCCCACCTGCAATGAAAAGAACGCCTAAAGTTCCCGGACCGCAATGGCTTGAAATAACTCCTCCGGCATTTGTAATTATTATTTCTTTAAAGTAATTAAGATTTTTAAGATAATCTTTAACTGACTTTACAACTTCTGTGGAGCATCCTGTTTGAGTAATAAAAACCCTGTCTCTCTTAGCCGTTTTCAAATCCTGTTCCATTTCATGTACGTACTGGAGAATTACCTTTTCGATTTTGCCACGATACTTCTTTCCGGCATCCATCTTGCCATTTTCAACATAAATACGTGGTTTAATTTTAAACACACTACCAACAAGGGCTGATGTTGCTGAGCATCTTCCACCTCTATGAAGATATTTAAGTGTATCCACAACAAAGCTTGCTCTTACATATGGCTTAAGTGATTCGATTCTGTCAACAATCTCTTTTGCTTCCATCCCCTTCTTTGCCATAACTGCTGCTTCCACAACTAAAAGTCCTATTCCTGTAGAAAGACTTTCTGAATTAATTACAAATACATGATCTTCATATTCAAGATTGTCTGCAGCAAGTCGCATAACATTGGCAGTTGTTGACATATCTTCTGAAATGGCAAACATAATAATATCTGCATTCTTTTCCATATATGGAATAATGGCATTCTGCGCATCTTCAATTGAAGGTGCTGAAGTTTTTGGTGTAGTGTTGTATTGATCAGACCATTTAAAAATATCCTCAACTGTAACTTCTAACCTGTCCTTGTATTCGTTTTCACCCATATGAATATATAAAGGCAACATATCAATATCATATTTTTTTAATGTAGCATCTGACAAATCACATGTGCTGTCCGCTATAATTTTAACCATATTTATCTCCGTTCTTATTTAAAATCTAATAGTCAAAGACCTTCTATATAATATTTTAAAATAATTTTCCTGATTAAACTATTTTATTAACCAATTATTTATATTTATTGATTTACTCGTTTTCAACTTCCTTAATGTCATATGGTGTAGTCTGGTAAACATAATAGTTAATCCAGTTAGTCCACAGCAACTGTCCTGCTGATCTCCAATTTACAACCGGCTCTTTTGTCGGATCATCATCAGGAAAATAATTATATGGTACTTCCGGATTCATTCCCTTAGCCTTATCTCTTTCGTATTCAAGTTTCAAAGTATCTGCATCATACTCTAAATGACATAAAACAAATAACTGTCTGCTGTCTTTTGATTTTACAATTGTTACACCTGCAATATCTGACTCGGCCATTAACTCAAGTTCAGGCTCATTAAGAATCTGCTCTCTTGTAACCTCTGTAGCTCTTGACTGTGGTGCATAAAACACATCATCAAAACCTCTAAACAAAGGTGACTTCTTATTTAATAATTTATGTTCGTAAATTCCTGAAAGTTTAGGAATCCTGTCTCTCTTTCTTATTCCATAATGATAGTAAAGTCCTGCGAAAGCTCCCCAACACAAGTGGAATGTACAATGTACATGTTTCTTGGACCATTCCATTATCTCACATATTTCATCCCAGTAATCCACATCTTCATAGTCAACGAAATCAAGTGGAGCACCCGTTATTACAAGTCCGTCATAATAATCGTCCTTAACATCATCAAAAGTCTTATAAAATTCATTTAAATGTGACTCATCCGTATGCTGTGACTGATATGTAACTGTCTGCAAAAACTCAACTTCTATCTGAAGTGGAGTATTAGATAATTTTCTAAGAATCTGAGTTTCTGTTACAATCTTTGTTGGCATAAGATTTAAAACCAACACCTTCAACGGACGGATATCCTGAGTCATTGCTCTTGTGTCCGTCATTACAAATATATTTTCATTTTCAAGAATATCTCTTGCCGGTAAATTTTGTTTAACTTTTATTGGCATACTAACACCCTCTGTTTTTAATTTATTTTATACCCTATAATATGTTTTTATCGGATTTTCATACATAATGATATGATTACAGGCACTTTCACCCTAATTGATATAAAGTGTATACTTGACGATTTTAACACATTTTTGGCATTTGGCAAATACCGTTATTAGTAATTCTCTCATGTTCGTCCTATATACTGATTTTTTATTATTACTTTTATAATTATTTTTATAATCGTTTTTGTAATCCCTTTATGACAATTCTTTGATTAACACATCCAAAACATACTCAACGCTTTCGTCCCTAACATTGTTTCTTCCAATATTTCCGAAATGCTTTGTGTCAGAAAAAACTTTTCCGTCTATATAGAATCCAAAGCAAACCATTCCCACCGGCTTATCCTCCGTGCCGCCTGTAGGTCCTGCTATGCCTGAAATTCCTGCTGCAACATCTGCGTTATTAGCTTTTGCCACGCCTTCAGCCATCTCTCTTGCAGTGTTTTCACTAACTGCTCCGTACTGTTTCAGCGTGTCTTTTGAAACATTGGCATACTTCATCTTTGCCTCATTTGCATAAGTTACAATGCTTGCGTTCAAAACCTTTGATGCGTCGGGCACATCAACTATTCTTGCTGCCATTTTTCCACCTGTGCAACTTTCCGCAAAAGAAACTGTATATTTTTTTTCTATTAATAATTTCACTAACTGTTCTGCCTTAGTCATTACAAACGCCTGCCTTTCAATATTTTGCAATTATTATTATAAACCTTTTTGTAATAAAAATGTATACTTTTGGCAAATCTATATATTGTTAAATATTTAATTAAACTATAGGAGTTCTTATGTTCTTTGATATATCTGCCAAATCCCAAGTGAATACTTTTTCCATTAATGAAAACTACGCCGGGCTTGTGCTTGCAAGTGATATTAACAGACTCTCTTGCAGTACTGACAAAAATTCTATGAATGATAATATTTTTTCTAATAATTCCGGTAATATTTACAACTCTGGCAGTGTCCTGAATTATGTTGACAGCTTCAAAACTGTTATTGGTGATTTTAATTTTTCAAAAATTATTTTTTTTAAAGATGCCATTGTATGTTGCATTTCCATTCCATGCATTCAGGAAGAACGGAAAAATTTTTCTTTTATTTATAATGGGCGCAGTATTCTTTTCGTTGATTACGATAATTTTTTGACTGATATTTTCAGTAACATTATTGAAGAAAATATTAATGAAATAGAAGAAAGCCAAGATTTTATTTATTTTATGCTAAAAAGTATTTTGAAACATGACCTTGAAAACCTTAATTCCATTAGCCAAAATCTGTCTGTACTTGAACTTAATATTCTTACCGACTCCTCTAATTATAACTATAACGCCGACCAGATTCTGGCTTTTCGTGGAAACTCACTTAGACTTCACCACTATTATATTATTCTTATGGATATATGTCGGGCACTTTCAAAAGAGAAAACTTTTATGAATAATGCCAACAAAGAGCTACTTGAAAATCTTTGCGACCAGATTCTTACTTTAAGCAATGAGTCTCAACAAATATGGGAATACACGTCCCAAATAAGAGATGTTTATCAGCAGAAACTTTCTGTTAATCAAAGTAATATTATGAAGGTTCTTACAATTGTTACCACTATTTTTATGCCTTTAACGTTAATCACCGGCTGGTACGGCATGAACTTTGAATATATGAAAGAACTTCATTGGAAATATGGCTATCCTTTGCTATTTGGCATAAGTGTATTGGTTGTAGGAATATTATGTATAATTTTCAAAAAGAAAAAATGGTGGTAATTCTTGTGTTGCCTTTTTTTGCAATTTCTTTATACTAGGATATGGGTGTCAAAACGCCCCACATCTTTATTGCATAAATTGTGACCTGCTTTGCACTCTCACAATCCTACCGAATCATATATATTTTATTAACATAAGTTGATAATCTTATTGATTTTTTTAACATTTTCAAATATTTTATTTACAAAAATATAATTTTTAAATTTACATTTGGAGAAAAAATTATGAATTCACTTAAACTAAAAAACTCTTTTCTTTTACTTCTTACAGCTTTTATTTGGGGAATTGCTTTTGTAGTTCAGGATTCAGGTGGCGATGCCCTTGGTCCTTTTACATTTAATTGTCTGAGAGCTTTTATTGGTGGTATTGTTTTGCTACCTACTATTAAAATCTTAGATCACGCCGGTCTTACTTATATGAAACCTAAGACTAAAAAAGAAAAAAAGACCTTAATTATTGGAGGAATTTCCTGTGGTATAGCTCTCTTTATTGCAAGTAATATTCAACAACTTGGACTTTATTTCGGAGCTTCAGCCGGAAAGGCCGGTTTTTTAACAGCTTGCTATATAATTATTGTTCCGATACTTGGTTTATTCTTCGGCAAAAAATGTGGTTTGAATATTTGGATTGGAGTTTGCTTTTCACTGGTTGGACTTTATTTATTGTGCATACATGGTTCATTTTCATTAACATTCGCAGATACATTGTTACTTTTGTGCGCTCTTGCGTTTTCAATACATATACTTGTTATAGACCACTTTTCACCGCTTGTTGACGGCATCCGCCTGTCATGTATTCAGTTTTGGACAAGTGCAATCTGTACATCAATTCCAATGTTCTTCGTTGATATGAAACATTCCATTGCAGGCATAATGAATTGTCTACACAATCTGACTTCAATTAATAACTGGATACTTCTTTTATATGCAGGTGTCCTGTCATGTGGTGTTGCCTATACACTTCAGATAGTTGGTCAGAAAGGCCTGCACCCTACAGTGGCTTCACTGCTTATGAGTATGGAATCTGTATTCTCCGTACTTGCCGGCTGGATAATACTGGGCCAGACAATGTCCGTAAGGGAAATATTCGGATGTATATTTATATTTGTGGCAATTGTGCTTGCACAAATACCAATGAAAAAGAAAATTACATTGTAAATAACTCTTCATACGTATAATTACGGATTTTTACAGCACTTTGCCTCGAAATATCCATAATTGGTGGCAAAAGGACAATTATCACCACAACTAAAAAGGCTACAGCTTTAACGATTCTAAATCATCAAAGCTGTAGCCCTGTTATTATTTCTTAGCTAATTAATTCATTTCCTATCAAGCCCTTAGGCTTCCAATATTGATTTTAGGAAGTTCTGTGTTCTTGGATTCTGTGGGTTATTAAATACTTCATCAGGTGTTCCCTCTTCAGCAATAACTCCATCTGCCATAAAGATTACTCTATCAGCAACTTCCTTGGCAAATCCCATTTCATGAGTAACACATAACATTGTCATTCCTTCTTTTGCAAGATCTTTCATTACCTGCAACACATCGCCTACCAATTCAGGATCAAGAGCTGATGTAGGTTCGTCGAATAACATGATCTCAGGCTTCATTGCAAGTGCTCTTGCTATAGCCACACGCTGCTGCTGTCCACCTGACAATCTATTAGGATATTCATCTGCCTTTTCTTCAAGACCTACACTTTTAAGTAATTCCAATGCTTCTTTTCTTGCAGTTTCCTTATCAACATTCTTAACCTTAATAGGTGCAATCATAATGTTTTCCAAAACTGTCTTGTGTGGGAAAAGATTAAACCTCTGAAAGCACATTCCCATTTCAAGTAATAATTCTTTCTGCTTCTCTTTTGCAATACGCTCTACGGTTTTGTCGTTTTCTCTATGAAGGAATAAATCTCCCTTAATGAAAATCTTTCCACTTGTAATCTTTTCTAACTGGTTAAGTGAACGAAGGTATGTTGACTTACCTGCTCCTGAAGGACCGATAATACAAATAACCTCACCCTTTTTAACCTTCAAATTGATATCTTTTAACACTTCTAAAGAACCAAAACTTTTACTAATATGTTCTGTTTCCAAAATATACTTACTATCCATTACTGCACCTCCTATTCATAGACTGAGAATTTCTTCTCAATCTTGTTAAATATATAAGTGAAGAATGCCGTAATTATTAAGTAAATAATTAAAGCCGGAATAAATACAATGTATGAACCATCGCTATTCATAATACTGTTAGATATAGTTGTTATATCCATAAGTGAAATAGCAAATACTAATGATGCATCCTTCAATACCATAATAAACTCATTACAAATAGCAGGAAGCATTCTTCTGATTGACTGTGGAATAACAATTAATGACATTGTCTGGCTATAGTTCATTCCCAAAGCCTTAGCTGCCTCGTACTGTCCCTTGTCAATTGACTGAATTGCCGCTCTTACTATTTCAGCACAATATGCTCCGGAGTTTAATGCAAAAGCAATAAGTGCCGCAATGAAAGCTCCTTTATATACACCGTCAGCATCTGCCGCAGAGAAGAAATCTCTCCATGCGAAACCAAAAAGTCCCGGCACTGTAAAATAAACAACAAATAACTGAATCAACAATGGTGTTCCTCTAAAGAAAAATACATATGCACTTGCAATCTTGTTAATTACTCTGTTCTTTGAAATCTTTCCTAATGCAAGGAAAACACCTAAAATAACACCAAGAATTACAGTGAATGTTGTAAGTGAAATAGTAAGCTTTGCACCATGAAGCATATTCTCTCCACAGCCTAACATTCTATATGTATAGTTTACCATCTTTCCTACAATACCTGCTGTTCCCTTGTCTGCCTTATAAATCTTTCCTGCAAAACCAACAAACTTTTCACTTAATTCTGTTGCACCTGAAGTTGAAAATGCTGAGTAATTAATAATAATTAAGTCATTATATGCAGATGAAACTCTCTTTCTTGTTAATGTTTCATCTTTTTCAATCATCTTCTGCATCTCAGGTGATGCCTGACTAATCATTTCAAGCCTACTTGGCTTAATTGCTGATAAAATACTTGCAACAATTATTGCGATAATTACAACGATTGTAACTATCTTAGTTTTCTTTTTCCAACCTTTTACGTTTACAATTCTTTTTAAAGTGTTCATAAATATCTTTTCTATCCTTTATTCCTGTGATGAGAACCAGTAATCTGCTGTATCCTTAAGGAATCCGTCTTTATCCATCTGTTCTAATGCTTTGTTAATAGCTTCCTGAAGTTTTGCATTGTTTTTTCCAATAGCAATACCGAATTCTTCAGGTTCTGTCTTATCTGAAAATGCCTTTTCATACTTGTCAGGATTCTTTGCTACGAAACCGTCAGCAACAGTACTATCAACTACTACTGCATCAATTTCACCATTTGTTAACTGTGTAAAGCAGTTTAATAACTTGTCATTAGCTGCTACTTCTACATTAATAGTCTTTGTTGACTTGTATTCTGACATAAGCTGATCTGATGTTGTACCTTTCTGTACACCAACTGATTTTCCGTCAAGATCCTTTAAGCTGTTAATCTTTAAGTCGCTACCCTTCTTAACTACTACTGTCTGATAGTTTGTAATATATGGTGTTGAGAAAAGAACTGCTTTCTTTCTTGTAGGATTAATTGTTACTGCTGAACAAACTACGTCGTAGTCTTTTCCAATCTTTCCTAAAATTCCATCAAATGATGTGTTAATGAAATTAACTTTAAGACCTAATCTCTTAGCAATTTCTGTAATAATATCAATATCAAATCCTTCAGGTGTCTTTCCATCTTTCTGAAGTGTTTCAAATGGTGCATAACCCATTTCTGCTCCAACTGTAAGAACTCCATCAGAAACTAATGTAACTCCTGATGCATCGATTGTTTCTGCCTTTGTTGTTTCTGCCTTTGCTGCTGTTGTGTCTTTGTTTTCTTTTGATGACTTGCTAGAACCGCAAGCTGTCATCATAGACATTGCAAGAACTGCTGTCATTACTACTGCTAAAAACTTCTTCATGACTTTTATCTCCTTCTAATATATAAATTTTATATGTAGAAAAAAGACAACGGACTTTGGACCATTGTCTTTCCTCCTATGCACAAGTTAGATAATAAACTACAAAATATTTTGTGTCAATATTTTTAATGGTTAAACCTAACTTTTTTAAGTATAAAATACTAAATTTGTGAATATTTATTCACGTGTATAAATTTAGGATTAATGTAACGATAAAACTTTCTTTTAGCTAATCGCTTGATTTTATTCCTATTGTACTGCCAAACTTCACCTTTGTTTCTATATCATTGGCAGTATTTCGGAAATACTTTTCATCAATATCAACTTTGTCCTTTTCAAGAAGAACGACAATAGTTGAACCACCATATAGAAACATACCCTTCTCACGACCTTTTTTTACTAAGCCTGATTTCTGGTGGTTTTTGATTTTGCCAATCATTAATGCCCCAACCTCAATCTGGGCAATTGTTCCAAAATTATTAGTTTCAATAACAGAATACTCACGACTATTTTGAACAAAAACCGGATATCTGTTTAATGCAATAGGTCTTACAGTATGCAAAACTCCCGGCACATAATTGTTCTCAACTATCTTTCCGTCGTCCACATACCCATAGCGGTGATAATCATCTACGCACAATCTGAAAACAAGGCATACTCCTCCGTTAAAATCAGGGGCTTTCTTACTATTCTTTATTAAATCAGCCACTGAATAATAACTCTTCTTTATATAAAAATCCGAGTTTTCTGAAATATGATAAGCTGACAGTCTTCCGTCACATGGAGCGATAAATGCATTTTCTTCCATATTAATAGGACGCATTTCTTTTTTTATCTTTCTTGTAAAGCAATCATTAAAACATCCATATTTAGCTTTTTCATATTGAGTCATGTCAATATTATTGTTTTTTATAAAACCTTTTATATGAATTTTTGATATCCTACAATCCATATAAGCCCCACCAATTTTTGAAATTGTGGGGCTTGTAATTATCTTAAGTACCATTCTTCCCGGCACTGTATTATATAAAAATCTTAAAATTCCTGAACTTTCTTTTTTCATATTATCTTCCAAAACAAATCTTCATCAACACTACTGCCAAAAATTCAACTGCACCAACAGCAACCATAAGATAAATCATTGCTGTTCCCGGTTTCTTTAACTTGAATTTTAAAATGTACAATATTCCAACAATAACTAGCAAAATATAATAAATATACGAAATGTTAATCTGACATGTAATAAGCATAATGTGTCTCATTAACAAAAAAGTTGGAAATATTAATGCTGTTGATGTAACAGGAAGTCCAAAATAATATTTATCATCGCCTACGCTGTCTCCCTGTGTTTCTTCCACTGTAATGTTAAAATATGCAAGTCTTATGAGAGCACACAGTACAAATAACGCTCCCAAAATAACAATTATTACAAATGGAATATGTAATAACAGGCTTTCCTTCCCTGTTTTAATAAAATCAAACTTATCTCTGTTGTATAATGCCACTCCAATACAAACCGGCAAAACACCGAAAGCAACTAAGTCAGATAATGAATCAATCTGTACTCCGAAAGCTTTCTCCTTCTCTGTACGATTCTTCTTTGAACGTGCCACACGTCCGTCAAAAGTATCAAACAAACCACATAATAACAAAAGCATTACTCCAATATATGGATGACCTGCTCCGCTAAGTGAAACATAAATCCCTATTACTGCTGAAATTACTGAGCAATATGTAAGAACAACAGTGTAATCATAAAAACCTAACATTTTTTCTTCTGCTTCATTCCTTTCCACGCTTTTGTACAATAAATACCAAGTGTAATTATTCCACAAATTATAATGCAACAATAAAATGAAATCCCTCTACTTAATAATTCAATACTAACAGGATCTTTTAATATACCGCCAAATCCATCTATAAAAAGATAATCTGCTGCACCAACTGCTCCCGGAATGGGAACGCTGTTTGAACCAAGAACCACATAGCCCTGTGCTGAAAATACATCAAACGCTCTTTTTATATTTCCTTCTACGCCCATATAAACACATACAGAAACGCAAATAAGTGAAATTCTCTGTAATAGGTTAAATATAAAAGCCTTAAATACAGCTGCTTTATTATTCTTTATTGCTGCCGCACATTCTTTATACTGTCTTTCCACTTCGACCAAATGTGCCTGTCTCTTTTCTATGTTCTTCATCAGATGAAGCTTATGCAATATCTTCATGCCGGTATTTGCTATTTTTGTAACAATCTTCTCTTTATAAACCAAAAGAAGAAATACCGTCAATAACACAAACTGGACAACACATCCGATAAGTATCATATATTTTGACCAAATGCTAAAATGCCTAAACATATCAAAATTAAATATAAAACAAACAGCACCTATAACTATAATCGCAATTGTGTATAAGGTCAAGTTTAGTAACAAAACAATCGTTGTTACTGCTCCTGGAATTCCATCCTGCATCATACACATTGCCGATGCCGGCTGACCGCCTGTAGCTGACGGAGTAATGGCTGAAAAATAAATATCAACAGCTGAATAAACTATTCCACGCTTAACCTTCTCTTTATATCCAAAAGCCTTGCATAATTGTAAAACAGCAAGTCCTTCAAAAACGATGAATCCTACCATGCAAAGAAAGGCTAACGCTATCCACTGCCATTTTGCAGCTGATACATAATTTATAAAACCTTCTATTGAAAAAGATTCATTCTGTTTTACAATAACCCATACTGTCAAAACAATTAAAGCTATAAAAATTAAGGACCATATAATCTGTTTCTTATTGCTCTTCAAAATCCTACCAAGCCTTTCTACTCTAAACCTAATTTATTCTCAATAGCATAAAAAATTCTTTTTGTATTTAATTTTTTTGCTAGGAATAAACCTATTTCAACAACCAAAACACCACCGATAATATCAATTACAACATGCTGCTTTATTAATACTGTAGATGCAAAAACCAAAATTGCAGACACAAACATAAATATCTTCATTGTCGTGCCCTGCTTTTCGCATCTCATTACACCTCTAAATAATATCCAGCTTTCAAGACAATGAATGGACGGGAAAAGATTATCCGCCGCATCCGTTGAATATATCAGTGAGGTAAGCCAATTCCAAAAGCCTGTACCTGTAATTTCAGGTCTTGTTAATGTTGTTGGCATTATTATAAAGCAAACAAGACATATGAGTTTTGCAATCATTTCCGCTGAACATACTTCATAACATAATTTTTTGCTTTCTCTTCCTATTATGATAAAGCCCAAAATCCATGTGACATAAGCTAAAACATAAACCGATACCATCGGAGTTACAAATGGCAGCATTCTATCAATGGCTATGCTTATATCATAGTGGTGCATTCCCGTTGTAAATATTCTGCTTCCAAAATAAGTAATACTATTTAATAAAAGGCAGGATATAATGGGAATAAATGCGTATTTAGGCAATATCTTGTAAATACGTTCCATACTTTTCCTCTACAAATTTATAATTTTTGTGATATTGTACTACACCATATAGTACAATATCATACAAATTATATTATATAGGTCTATGGATGTCAACATAGTTTAAACAATCCCTTTTATATTACCCTTTTATATTTAACTCTGCTATATGAAAATAGAGCTGTATCACTAACGGTGAGATATCTCCTTTTGAAATTCTTATAATATCTTTTTTTACATAGATGCAGAAATTTTTGAAAGCAAACAAGCGGGCATTCGTATTCCGCTACGCTTCATACTCATATCGCGCAGGCGCGATATATAAATTAATTAAACCTGCTTTTATTAAGCAAGCTAATAAAAAGCAGGTTCACTAATTTATGCACCGTTTGTAGTAACGCGTAAATCAACTGTTTGAGCCGTAGGCGAGTTTTGATTTTTGTTTTACAATAGGCGGCGGAGCAAAATAAGAAAATCAACGTGTTTGCGACGAAAATTTCTGCAGGCTATGTAAAACGATTAAATTACACAAGAATTTCAAAAAGGAGAAGTCCAATCGTTAATAATACAGCCCTCTTATAGTCTCACTATTTTATGCTTTTTAGTGATGGAATAATCTAAGTCCTGTAAATGCCATTGCCATACCATGCTTATTACATGCATCAATAACATCCTGATCACGAATTGAACCACCTGGCTGTGCAACATATTTTACACCGCTCTTGTAAGCACGTTCAATATTGTCGCTAAATGGGAAGAATGCATCTGAACCAAGTGTAATGCCATCAGCCTGTGCAAGCCATGCCTGCTTTTCTTCCTTTGTAAATACAGGTGGCTTTTCTGTAAATACTCTTTCCCATTCTCCATCAGCAAGAATATCCATATATTCTTCACCAATATAAAGATCAATTGCATTATCTCTATCTGCACGTTTCATATTTTCCTTAAATGGAAGATTAAGTACCTGTGGTGCCTGACGAAGAAGCCAGTTATCAGCTTTCTGTCCTGCAAGTCTTACACAGTGAATTCTTGACTGCTGACCTGCACCTACACCGATTGCCTGTCCATTCTTTACGAAACATACTGAGTTAGACTGTGTATATTTTAATGTAATCATTGAAATAGCCATATCAATTTTAGCTGATTCAGGAATATCTTTGTTTTCTGTAACTACATTGCTGAAGAAATCATCATCAATGTTAAGTTCGTTACGTCCCTGTTCAAAAGTAATACCAAATACTTCTTTATGCTCAATTGGCTTTGGTACATAGTTAGGGTCAATTTCAATAATTGCATATGCCCCTTTCTTCTTTCCTTTTAACATTTCAAGTGCTTCAGGTTCATATCCCGGTGCAATGATTCCATCTGAAAATTCTCTCTTAATAACCTTTGCTGTTGAAACATCACAAACATCTGATAAAGCAATAAAGTCACCATATGATGACATTCTGTCTGCACCTCTTGCTCTTGAATATGCGCATGCAAGTGGTGATAATTCTCCAAGATCATCTACCCAGTAGATTTTTGCTTCAACTTCGCTAAGTGGAAGACCAACTGCTGCACCTGCAGGTGAAACATGCTTAAATGATGTTGCTGCAGGAAGACCTGTTGCTTTCTTTAATTCCTTAACTAACTGCCAGCCGTTAAATGCGTCTAAAAAGTTAATGTATCCAGGCTTTCCGTTAAGAACCTTAATTGGAAGTTCTCCTTCTTCCATATATATTCTTGATGGTTTCTGATTAGGGTTACATCCGTATTTTAATTCTAATTCCTTCATTATATATTCCTCCAAAACTTACACTGATTATTATAATTATTTGTTTTTGTTAACAATCTTTGTTTCGTATTTTCCTGTTTCAATATCAATATATCTTACAAAAAGAGATACCTTGTTATCTTCGTTTAAGCTGTTCCAAAGCATATCTGTAAATGCGTCCATATCGTCCATCATAGGTACAAGCTTTGGTTCACCTTCAAAACTTGGAAGTGGATTTCCGTCACATTTGTATGTGTGAATGAAATGACCTTCTCCGTTAACAGGGTTATTATATGCAAAAGTATATCTGTTACATGCTTCAGGATTTCCGTTGTTGCTCTTTAAGATAGACATTGCATAATTGTAATTCCCATCTTCAATATGCATAATTCCTGAAATTCTAGGTGTGTAATTAGGAGCATCAGGTTCAAACTCACGTGTTCTAAGTGCCTGTTCAAAAGTCTGCTGCTTATCCATTAATTCGTAAATTGTATCTGTCTGATCGCCGTTAGTTACGATAGTCTTGTTTCCAAGAACACGAACAGGTGCGTAGATAATAAGACTTGGATCAACAAGCTTTGATGGATCAAAAGCTTCTGTGCGGATTCCTTCTCCTTCTTCAACAAAAACACGATTTCTACTGTTTTCGCTTCTTCCCATAATAAAATATGCTGTTACAGCATGCTTTCCATTAGGTGTTTTTCCAATTACGATTCCTCTTCCCGGATATGAATTTTCTTTTAATTCATTTTCAAGTGATAACATCTGCATTTTTTAATCTCCTTAATTTTGATTTTAAGTTTACTTTGAGTTTTAAGTTAATTTAAGATTACTGTTTAATGTAATTCTCTTTGCAGAAAATGGGTCGAAGTTTTTCTGCAAAAAGAATTAATAAACATATTTTAACTCCTCTGTCCTCTCCAAAGATAGTTAATTGTTTTGCAGAACTTATAAGAAATTTTCTAAAAAAATCTTTCAAACCTTTCTAAAAATTCCACAAAATGAAAAAACCACCCAGGTAACCCAGAGGGTTGCCCAGGCGGTCGACTACGTGCATCCATACTCCCTGTGGGTAATCCCACTAATCCGCCAGTCGTATGGAATATATAAGTAGCATAAACTATTTTTTTTCTTTTTTCAACTGTTTTTTATCACAAATTTTTTATAAGATTTAGATGTCAAATCATACAATCAATGTTATAATACAATCTTGTATGAAAAGGAGATGTAAATATGGGAAAAAGAAATAAAAACATGAAACTAGTAGCAAAGATTCTTTCTCTTGCTATGATTACAACAATGATGAGCGGATATGTAGCACCGCCTAAGGAAGTTAAGGCAGACACATTTAACTCATCACATTCTTATGAAGTAAACACACAGGCTACCGAAGTTGAAGCTGCCACATATAATGTTGTGCAATCTGCTTCTAATGTGGTTAATTCTTCTGATTCTTTGGGAAAAGCAATTGAAACTTCAACAGAACAATCCACTGAAATTACTACTACTGAGAAATCAACAACGGATAGTTCTACAACTAATCCTGCAGAAACAACTACAAAACCACAGGAAACTACAACTGAACAACCTACAACAGTAGACCCTGATGCTTTTGACTTAGTTGCACACAGAGGTTACTCAGCTTATGCACCGGAGAACTCAATTCCGGCTTTTGAAATGGCTGCAGCTTCAGGATTTTCAAAGATTGAACTTGATATCAGAAGATGTAAACCCGATTCAAACGGCAAGGCTACATGGGTTGTCTCACACAACGATTCATTAAAAAATACAATGGGCGTTAACGTTGATATTTCAGACTCAACTTACAGCGAACTGTTAAAATATTCATATACTAAGGGTAACAATGTTGATGCTTACAGCAATCTTAAAATTGCCACATTAGACCAGGTTATTGACTTGATTAAGAAATACAAATCCGAAGGCAAAAAAGTCAACTGGCAGATTGAACTTAAGAGCGTATCTGACAGTAACTATCCTAACTATTTTGAGAATGAATTAGTTAAACCTTTAAAAAATGCCGGCGTTGAAGACTGTGTAACTTTTATTTCTTTTAGCAAAACTTATTTGAAGAAAATTAAAAGCATTGACAGCACTTTAGCAACTACTTATCTTAGTACTATTTTGGATGAAGATGCAGTAAATGACGCACTTAAATGTAACGCTGAAGGAGTTACTTTTAATGGAGAAAAAAATTATACTAAGGAAGCTGCCATAAAACTTGCTTTGTCTAAAGGTTTAAAGGTTGGTGTTTACACACTTGATACCCCTGCAATAATGGGTGTTTATTATCAATGGGGTGCGCGAAGCTTCACAACTAATATGGTTAATCCTAATGAAGTTACACCTACAATTCTTCGTGCCAAGTACAACACTAAAGCTTTTAGTTGCACATTAAGTAAGACAAGTTACACATATGACGGTTCAAGAAAGTTGCCTACTGTTACTGTTAAATATAAGGATATCGAACTTGTAGAGGGCATTAATTATCAGTTAAGCTACTCTGACAATAAAAATCCGGGAACAGCAAAGGTTTACATATCAGGTATAAACAACTGTACAGATGAAAGAGAATTAAAGTACAAAATTGTTATGCCTAAAGTGACCGGCTTTAGTGATTCAACTACTACAACATCAAAAGTCACTTTAAAATGGACACCAGTAGACAAAATAACAGGATATATTGTTTACCGTTACAACTATTCAAAAAAGAAATATGAAGCCATAAAGACTATCGCAAACTCAGATGCAAAGTCATACAAAATCACTAAACTTGCTTCTGCTACAAAGTACAGATACAGAGTTGCAACATATTTAAAGGCTGATGGCAAAACATATACATCTTCACCTTGCACAGCAAAGACTACGTATACAAAGCCGGCAAAAGTAACAATTAAGTCTGCTAAGAGATATAGCAAGAACAGACGAATCATGGTTAAGTGGACTAACTCACCACGATGCACAGGCTATGAAGTTAGAGTTGCAACAGACAAGAAAATGAAGCATGTCGTAAAGAAATACACTGTTTCAGGCAACACAAAACAGTATGTAAAAGTTAAAGGCCTTACAAAGACAAAGAAATATTACGTAAAAGTGAGAGCCTACTTAAAAGTTGGTAAAAAATACTACTACAGCTCATATAGCACTGTTGTGAAAAATAAGCCATTGAGGATTAAGAAGAAAAAATAGGGTTTGAATTTTTTAAATGAATTAATAAAATATCCGGATAGAAGAAAGTATTTTAAGCTTACATTCTATCCGGATATTTTTTATTTACATTACACAGAACATTTTGTGATTTTTCTATTTTTTACTGTAATTCCCGTTTCCACCACGCAATGCTACTGCCTTATTTAATTTTTATCCAAAAGATTTATTCAAGTTCTTCCACCTTCATTACTCAATTGTAATGAATTTTTCTTCTACCTGTGGCTTCTTTACTTCTTTAGGAACATACATTGTCAAGATTCCGTTTTCAAACTTGGCATTAATATCTTCCTCTGTTACGTTCTTTCCAACAAAGAAGCTTCTCTGGCACTTGCCATAATATCTTTCACGACGGATATATTTAACGGCTTCCTTCTTCTGACCTTCTTCGTTGTTCTCTTCTTTATTTTCTGCATTGTGTTCAGCGGTAATTGTAAGGTAACCGTCTTTCAACTGTGCCTTTACTTCTTCTTTGGAAAATCCAGGTAATTCCATTTCAATCTGGTAGCCGTCAGCCAATTCTTTAATATCTGAGCTTATATTTCTAGCTGCTGCTACCTGCTTTCTAAATGCAGGTGAAAATTCAAATACATCTCCAAAATCATCAAATAAATCATTCATTCCAAAAATACTAGGTGCTAACATAATACTTACCTCCTTATATATCTGCAATCAAAATCTGAGAATTTAGCTGACTGCATATTGCGACTTCCATTAGTCGTAATTGTTAATTTTATTTCTTTCAGGGACTCTCTTTTTTCCCTGTGATTATGTTATAGCACTTTTGTTAGCACTCGTCAACAGCGAGTGCTAATATTTCTTGTAAACAATTTGTTAACTTTTATAATATAAAATGTTATCTGATTTTTAACTTTCCTAATACCCTAACGGTAACTCCAAGCCGCTTTCTTCCATCAGCTCTTTATCCAAAAGAATCTCCTTTGTATTACCATCCTTAATTATCTTTCCGTCTGAAAGAAGTATTGTTCTCTCGCAAGTGTCCATTATCATATTCAAATCGTGAGAAGCTATTATTTTTGCCTGATTCAGTCGATTTAATATGTTGATTAGGTTTCGTCTGTTCTTTGGATCAAGTGCCACGCTTGGCTCATCCATCAATATAACGTCCGGTTCCGTTGACAGGATTGTTGCAATAGAGGCAAGTTTTTTCTCCCCTCCTGAAAGCTTATAAATCTGCTTGTCCTTTAGCTGTTCAATGTGCACAACTTTCAGCGCTTCCATTGTTTTCTCATTAACTTCTGCCTCAGACATTCCGTAATTTCTCGGTGCAAAAGCAACATCATCAAAAACAGTTGACATAAAAAGCTGACTGTCAGCATCCTGAAAAACGTAGCCAATATTTTTTCTAATAGTCTTTAAATTCTTTTTTTCAAGGGGAATATTGTTGACCATCACATCTCCCTGAAAACCTGTATTTAGACCAACAAGTATTCTTAAAAGAGTAGACTTTCCAACGCCGTTAGCGCCAACCAAGCCCACCGACTCACCCTTTTTTAATTGAAAATTTATATTTTCCAAAACCTTTCTCTTGCTATCATAGCCGAAAGAAAGGTCGGAAACTGAAATTATATTCTCCATCTTTTTGTCCTTTTATGTAAACAAACCGCCCACTATTTCAAAAACAGGGTACACTCTAAAAGTGATAATCACCAGTGTCCATACAATCATCCACACGTAATCCCTGCTACTTAATTTGTAATTTCTGATTCGCACGTTATTAAGATTGTAACCTCTAAGACTCATGCTGTTATGCACATCGGTTGCCCTGTCTATACTTCGTAAAAGCAACTGCCCCGGCAGACTTCCCCAAGCCTTAAAATTAATGCCTTTCTGGCCCGGTGCCCTAAGGCTGTACGCCTCAACTATTCTTTTTGTTTCCTTTAGCAACACGTTAATGTACCTGTAAATCAACTGGATAATCATAACAATAATCTCAGGAATATGTATTTTTCTAAGCGCCATGCATACTCGGTCTATAGTAGTTGTAATTATAAGAATATAAATGGCAATCACCGTCAAAATTCCTTTAATCATCAGTGTCACCATGGAAATTTCACCGCCGGTTATTTTCACTCCACCCATTGTCAGCAAAACATTTCTGTCAAAAAAAGGATTAAAAATACCAATTATGCAAATCAATGGCAAAATAAGTCTGATTCTTTTTATACATTTTCCAAATTTAATGTCCCCAAGGTTAAAAATAATCAAGGGATATATTATCATTTCCACTAGACCTGTCACATTATATTTCGGAAAAGAAGTCACCATACAAACATACAAAACCGTTACAAACAGTTTTGCCAGTGCATGTATGTTATTTAGAAAATTATCTTCCCCAGCCTGATTTTCAATAGCACACATTTCGTGTATTGCATTTTCAAATTTTCCCATTATGCTTTCTTTCTAAAAAACTTAAATAAATTGCAGCACACAATGCACAACAGGATTACTACCACTCCACCTACAATGCCTGAAAATGATGTTCCGGCAATTGTGTCTGAAGACTTAAATCCGTAGTCAGGAAGGATTGCAAGCTTGTCCTGTATTCCTGCAAAAAAGCTGTAAATTCCACCTGTGCTTTCCACTTCCGTAGCTCCTGTGATTTTTGAAATTGACCATTCCAAGCCATCAGGCAAAGATGAAGCCACAAGTGATAAGCCACCTGCAATAATTACTGCCATTGCCAAAAGAATTGCCAAAACTTTTTTGTATGGCATTTTTTCTTTTTTGTCAACAGCTTCAATTCCCCAAAGCAATTCAGGTCTAGCCTCGTAGACGAAGCAAAGAACTGCCCCGGTAATTATTCCTTCAACCAATCCGATGCACAAATGTATTGGCTGCATTACTGAAACAAATGCAGTAAAAGGAAGTTCTGTAATTCCTGAAGCCAAAGTTTCAAGTGTTACTGAAAAAGCTCCAAGTTGTAAAGTAACAACGCAACCAATAATTGACGCTGCCATTATTTTCTTTTTTGATGCGCCGTTTTTCATCACAAGGCGCCATATAACCATCGCTCCTATGAAGCATCCATAAAATGCCATGTTCCACACGTTTGCCCCAAGAGCCATCAAACCTCCATCAGCAAACATCAAACACTGAATCAGCAAAATACCTATCATTGTCAGGAAACCTGCCGGTGCCCCAAGCATTGCAGACAACAACATTCCTCCGCACAAATGTCCTGAAGAACCTGTTCCCGGTATTGTAAAATTAATCATTTGAGCTGCAAAAACAAAAGCTCCCATTATTCCCATGGTTGGGATTTTAGTCTGATCATCTTCTTTTCTTATTTTTGTAACTGAATATGCTGCCACCGCTGTACTGCAGGCGTACATTGTCCCTGCAACTGCCGGTGATAACAAGGCGTCTGCCATATGCATAAATTTGTCCTCCTAAAGTGTCTTTATTAAATATTCTCCTTCACTTCTCTTATGGAAATGTTATTTTCAATAGCTATTTTCTTCAAATCTTCAAACTCCAACTTGGATTTTTCAACTCCATAGCCATATGTCTTTTTCACATCAATATCTCCATATTGGGTGCTAACCTTCTCAATCTTTCTATTCAAAATCATTCGGCTGCACTTGTATTCTCTAATTCCAATTGTTGATGTATGCTTAAAAATAGTTACGGCAACATCTTCCTTAGCCGACTCTTTGCACATTACATTAAGCAAAGTTCCCTGACGACCTTTTTTCATACTAATTGGCGTAGTGTAAACATCCAACACATTATCCTGCCAAATCTGTTCCACCGCAAAGCTTAATTCTTCCGCAGTCATATCGTCAATATTGCAACGAAGCTCCACAATGGTGTCTTGGATAGTAGCACTATTCTCAATGGTTCTATTATTTTGATTGGTGTCATTGTTACTTTCCATAATTGAATTGTTTTCTGTCTTTTCTCCAAGAATTGCTCTAATGCAGTTAGCCACCGGGAAGTCTTTGTTTCCCATGCCATAACCCTGCTTCTCCATAATCATTGCAGGCATATTTCCAAACTCATTAACATAGTATTTCAAAATTGCTGCCCCTGTTGGCGTGCAAAGTTCACCTTCAATATTTCCACTGTAGCAAACCATTCCTTCAAGCAAATTAGCTGTAGCCGGTGCGGGAACCGGAAGTATTCCATGAGCACATTTCACTTTTCCAAAACCTGTATTAATAGGCGATACAACCACCTTGTCAGGGTTAATCTCTTCCATTAACATAGCACAACATGTTACATCCGCAATTGCATCCATCATTCCAACCTCATGAAAATGAATTTCAGAAACATCCACACCGTGAGCTTTACTCTCAGCCTGAGCTATAAGCTTGTATATAGAAATTACATCATTCTTAACCTTGTCTGAAACTGCAAGATTTTGAATCGTGTGCTCAATAAAATCAATAGTTGCATGGTAATGAGCGTGGTGATGGGTATGGTTATGATGATGTAATTCATCACTGTTGTGTACATCCTCAGACAATTCTTCTTCATCATTAATCAAAACTCTAACATGATTTCCTTTTATACCACATTTAACCGAGCTTTCAAGCTTCACCTTAACATTTGAAATTCCAATATTATTAATTTTTTCAACAAACTTATCTTTATCCGGAACAAGTTCTAGCAAAGCAGACATCAACATGTCGCCTGCTGCACCCATTCCACAATCTAAATACAAAATCCTCATATTAGTTCCTCTTTTATATGTGTTTTCCCTGGAATTATCCGTAATTTCTTCCGAAAGAGCAGGTTTTCTCCCACCCTACTACTTCGCTCTCATATGATTTATCATACTTGCCTGATATGCTGCTCCGAAGCCATTATCTATGTTGACTACGCTTACTCCGCTGGCACAGGAGTTTAGCATTGACAAAAGGGCTGATAAGCCTCCGAAGTTTGCACCGTAGCCTACACTTGTTGGCACTGCGATTACAGGGCAGTCTGCCATTCCGCCTATGACACTGGCAAGTGCGCCTTCCATTCCTGCAATTGCAATTATTACGGAGGCACTCATTATTTCGTCAACGTGGCTTATCAATCTGTGAAGTCCGGCAACACCCACATCATAAAGTCTTGTAACCTGATTGCCGAAAACCTCTGCCGTCAACGCTGCTTCTTCTGCAACATACATATCACTTGTTCCTGCCGTTGCAACAACTATTGTTCCAATACCGTCTTTCTTAGGCATTGGTCCAACTATTCCAACCTTAGATATTTCATCATATCTCAAATCTATTTCTTCACTGACAAACTTAGCGGCTTCACTGCTCATTCTTGTTATAAGTACAGTTTCCTCACCACTTTTTTGTAGATACTTGACAATTTCTTTTATTTGTTCCTTTGTTTTTCCTGCGCCATAAATAACTTCAGGCACACCCTGTCTGATGCCTCTGTGGGTATCAATCTTTGCAAACCCCATATCCTTAAAAGGCTCTTCTTTAATGGCAAGCAAAGCTTCTTCCTTAGTAACTTTCCCCGTTGCAACATCATCCAAAATATTCATCAACTCTGATTGTTTCATAATGTCGCCTTTCTTATAATCATATTTCTTTGTCTCGTTTTATGTTGTTACTATCTAGTTTTCAAATCAAGCAATACCTCATCAAATATTTTTGACAATTCTTCCAATACAACTTCTCGCTTTTCCATAAGTGCCTGTAACCGGCTTTCAGGCATTTGGATTTTGGCTTTGTTGTCCATCCATCTTACTCTAAAATCAGAAAAGCCTAAGTCAAACAAAAATATTTCTGCTGTTTCTACCTGTTTGATTTTTTCTTCATCTATTTCAGTACCTGTTGGTATTCTTGTTGCAAGACAAGCGTATGACGGTTTGTTGTACACGAACAAACCTGCTTCCTTTGACTGCTTTCTTATTTCAGATTTCACGTAGCCACACATTCTAAGTGGGGACAAAACCTTCATCTCCTGCAAAGCCTTCATTCCCGGTCTGTCGTCTGCATCATCTGAAGCGTTGGTTCCATCAAGAATTACTGTCATTCCGTCATTCTTTGCTGCTTCAAGAATTGTTCCAAAAACACCCTGCTTACAATAATAACATCTGTTAACCGGATTGTCTGTAACCAGCTTGTTAGACAAAACATCCACATTCAAAATCTTCAAATCAACGCCTAGCTGCCGGCAAATTTTTTCTGCATCCTTTTTTTCAAATTCCGGTTGAAAAACAGATTTGACAAAATACGCCTTCACGCTCTTTGCATATTTTTTTGCCATATAAACCAAAAATACTGAATCAACTCCACCTGACAAAGCAATTGCCACATTAGGATATTTTTCAAAAAACTCTTTTATGTTCATTTCTTCTTTTGTAATATTTTTCATTTTTTCAGTCTCTCTTATTTCCATAAACATTTTGTTTTCGATAAATATTTTGTTTTCAATAACATTTTCTGAACTTTATTTAAGATAATGTATTTGCCATTAATTTTTAATCCAAAATCTTTCAACACCGCCCATTATATCATAGGTTGATTAATCCATAAAGATTTCTTAATTTATTGTTAACTTTTTGTGTATTCTATGGATAGTTTGGTATTTTTTTGGTAGAATTAACGGCGTAGAAAAATTTAAAAAAGAAGCTAAATGTCAATGTTTCCCTTATTGCATTGACCGGGGGGTATGCCTGGATTGCCCGAAGCTTACAGGAGGTAATTAATGAACATTTTATTTTTTTTGACACCGAAAGAAAAGGTGTCACATATATTCAATGACGATACACTGAGACAGGTTGTGGAAAAAATGGAGTTCCACGGATATTCCGCCATTCCTCTTTTAGATAAAGAAGGAAAATACATAGGAACAATTACTGAAGGGGACTTGCTTTGGTACCTTAAGGACCACGATTTTCCTGACATCTACCAGTTGGAGGATATTCCTATTACGGACATTGAACGAAAAAGAGACAACAACGCTGTCAACATACAGGTTTCAATGGAAGAACTTTTTGAAAAAGCCACTAACCAGAACTTCGTGCCTGTGGTGGATGACAACAATGTATTTATTGGTATTATCACAAGAAAAGATATAATACTGTATTTAGCAAATAAAGAAAATACAAATAATGCTATATCAAACTAAATCATTACTTAACAATCTTTTAGGTGTGGTACATTATTAATTTTGTTTAATATGTATAAACGAAAACGGGTTCTGCAAACACGTTGATTTTCTTATTTTGCTCCGTCATTTATTATAAGCCAAAAATCAAAACTCGCCTACGGCTCAAACAGTTGATTTTTGCCTTAAATTATACTCGCAAAATTTCGAAAATCTGCCTATCGTTTGCAGAACCCGTTTTCGCTTATACAATACAAAATTAATAAATTTCACTTTTTTACCAAATCATCTATTTATTATTTTTGTAAACAATATATGAGATTTTTTCTCAGATTTTCTTCCGAAATATTATTTTTTTGTAAATTTGAATACTTTTGTATGCTATAATACTGCTTTTTATTCCAACTCTTCTTTCAGCGTATCTATAAACTTCCTGCACGCCTTGGAGATATATTTCCCTTTCTTATACGCCACGCACATTGTTCTAACCGCATCTTTATCTGAGCCTACCTTGTAGTAGTATGCGTGATTTTTTATGTTGTTGTATTTTATGGTTGTTTCTGTAACGAAAGAGATTCCCATATTGGCAAGTGTCATGGCAAGCCCTGTTACTGTCTGAGATGTTTGCAATATTACGTTAGGTGTAAAACCGGCTTTTTCAAATATGCTGTCTACCATGCGTCTTACATGCTGGTCCTCGTTTAACAAAACAAACTCTTCATCCTTCATTCTGCTTATGTCCAATGTTTTCACTGATGAATAGTCAATTTTGTCACTTAGTAATTTTTCTATTGGAATCTGGTATTCCCCTATTTCTTCATTAATTGCCAGGTTTTTCGGAACAACCATAAGCAATCTTTCTTCAAAAAGAGTTTCCTTATCAAATAACTCGCCATTGATTCTTCCATCTGTCAGAAAAATATCAATGTCTCCCAAAAGGCATTTATTCATTATTTCAGGGACTTTTTCTTCTGTTAATTTAAAAGTAATTCCCGGATATTTCTTGTGGAAGACTGACATTGGTCCCGGCAAATATGTTGTTGAAAAACATACAACACTTCCTATTTTTATTTCTCCTTTTTTTAAATCCTGCAAATCTGACATAACATCATTAAGTCTGTCTGTGGCTGATATAACATCCTCTGCGTATTCCAAATATGCCTTGCCGAACTCTGTTATTTCAATCGGAGAAATACTTCGGTCAAAAAGCAATACACCCATTCTGTCTTCCAGTTTTTTAATGTAATTGCTTAATGCCGGCTGGGATATTCCCAAAGCTTTTGAAGCCTTTGAGAAACTTTTCTGTTTTGCCACTTCTTTTATATAAGTAAATTCGTTATTATTCATGTTAGCTCCACTCCAAATCAATTTTGAACTAATATGATTATAATATTTTTCTGTACTTTTTCCAATGCTATGTTAGCTGATTGTTTAAATGTTCCCATAACTTGGCGTAACCCTCACTTGCAGGCGTAACCGGCTTTTCAATAGTGTTGTACAAATGCTCCTTAATGGTTCCTTCCTTAGACATTACCATAATTCTGTTACCAAGAGATATTGCCTCCTGAATGTTGTGAGTTATAAAAATAACTGTTATTTTTTCTTTTTGTTTCAATTTCAGTAATTCACTTTGCAACTGCTTTCTTGTCATTGCATCAAGCGCTGCAAAAGGCTCATCCATTAATATTATTTTTGAACCAAGTGCCATTCCCTTTGCTATTGCCACTCTTTGCTTCATTCCACCGCTTAACTGGTGTGGGTAATAATTAGCATACTGTACCAGATTAACTTTTTCCAAGTATTTCTTTGCTTTCTGCTCTCTTTCCGCTTTATCCTTCATTCCATTTACTTTTAACGCATATGTAATATTTTTCAAAACAGTTTTCCAAGGAAATAACTGATTAAAGTCCTGAAATACCATTATTCTGTCAGGTCCCGGCTTTACAACCGGCTGACCGTCAACTTTTATGCTTCCTTCATAATCTTCAAAACCGGCAATGCATCTTATTAATGTAGATTTTCCGCAACCTGAAGGACCAAGAATGCATAAGAAATCTTCATCATTTATAGTCAAATCAAGATTATTTAAAATAACTCTATCGGAATTATCATATTTCTTTACCAGATTACTTATCTTTAAAACTTCATTGCTCATCGTGTCATTCCCCACTTTCTAAAAGTTTTATTTTCTATGTTGCGGAAAATTCCGTACTCAACAACCATTCCAATAATTACAATAACAATAATTGCCGCAAAAACTCCGGCAATGTCAGTATTAGTACGTCTGTCCTGAATAAAATAGCCAATTCCTAAAGCTCCGCCTCCGCCAAAAATCATTTCGGCACTGATAAGTCCACGCCACGCTCTTGCCCAGCCTACTTTTATACCTGAAAAAATTCTAGGCAAAGCTGCCGGAAGAAAAACTCCAAAAATCAACTTAACCGGTGAAAGTCCTATATTTCTGCCTACTTCCAAATACAATTCCGGCACTGCATTGAAACCATCAATTATACTTCTTGACATAGGCCACACAACTGCATGAATAACCATAAAAATTATGGCACCGTCACCTACGCCTATCCAAAGAATTGCTACTGGTATTAAAGCTATTCCCGGTATTAAGTCGCACATTGAAACAATCATATTGTAGATTGTGTAAAATGTTTCGCTTATAACTGAAAGGCTTGAAAAAACCAAAGCCAACGCTATTCCCACAATTAATCCTTTAATAATAAGTGAAAGGGAATGTAACACCATTGTCCCAAGTTCTCTTTCCGTAAAAGCAGTTACAAAAGCTTTTCCAATATCGCCTAATGATGGAAACAAAATTTCCGGCCAAATTTTCAAAGTATATAATACCTGCCACAAAATAAGAACTGAAACAATAAAAATTATTTTCACCAAACTATTTTTAATATTCTTATTCAAAACTATTCTCCTTTAACATTATCGAATACTAACTCGTCAATACTACTTGCACCTTTGTCTAGGAAATTTTCTTCTACCATAAAGTCTGAAAGATTCATAACTCCCTGCAAAGTTGAATTGTACTGAACGGCACCATCCTTCAACCATGATGCAATTTCATCTTGTGAAGCATCATAAGTTTCAGTAAGGATTTTTGCTGTTTCGTCAGGATTCTCTTCTATATATTTCATTGCTTCTTCTGTTGCCTCACAAAAAGCTTTGTATAAATCAGGATTGTTTTTGTATAACTTTTCTGATGCTATTCCTACGATTGATGTGTCACCTTTAGCCCAAACGTCTTCGCTTACCGGTATTTCGTGTATGTTATCTTCTTTTACTTCCATTAAATTGTATGGTGCCAATACCATATTGCACTGAACTGCACCTGATATTAACGCTGAATATCCGTCTGCATTAGCCATTGCAACTAAGTTTGCATCTAAGGCATGAGCGTCGCCCAATTCCTTCTTTGCAGCCATAGCCAATAATATATGAGGCTGACTGTTAACCTGAGTTACAACAATCTGGTCGCTTGATTTTATGTCTTTCAAAGTCTTAATGCTACTGTCATTAGTCTGGATTCCGCAAGAAACTGCTGCCAAACCTGTACAAATCTTATACGGTGTCTTTGACATAATTCCGTTAATTGCAACTGATGTTCCAAGTGCACCAATGTCTATTGAACCTGCTGTAATTCCTTCACTAATTGCTGCGCCACTTTCCAACAACTTCCAATCTACATTTACGTCTTTTCCATAATGCTTCTCAATAAGTTTCTTCTCCTTCATAACCAACAGCGGTGTGTATGAAAGACCATTCTGATAAGCAATTACCAACTTATCATTTTTCTCTGCTGATTTTTTAGTTCCACAAGCTGTTAAAGACAATGCCAAAACAAGCGATAATGCTACTGCTATACCCTTTTTTATTCTTCTCATATCAATTCTCCTTTTTGTTCATTCTTATAACTTTTTCATTATAACTATTATCATTTAATAGTTATGCTGTTATGGATAATAACATCTGAATATGAAAGAAATATGATAAGTATTAATAATGCGGAATATTAAAAACAAAAAAGTACGTGTATGGTTTGGGACTTTCCAAAACATACACGTACTTTTTACAGAATTGTTAAAATACAAATTGCAAGACAATCCATATATTCAATAACTATATTTTTATGCCACCACATCAAACTGTGAATTATATAAGTCTGCGTAGAAGCCTTTCTTTGCCATAAGTTCTTCGTGTGAACCCTGCTCGATTATATCTCCATCCTTCATTACAAGAATTATGTCCGCATTCTTAATTGTACTAAGTCTGTGAGCTATAACGAAACTTGTTCTGCCTTTCATAAGGTTATCCATGGCTCTCTGGATTCTATGCTCTGTTCTTGTGTCAACTGATGATGTTGCCTCATCAAGAATCATTACAGGGTTGTCTGCAAGAATTGCTCTTGCTATTGTAAGAAGCTGTCTCTGACCTGCAGAAACATTAGATGCTTCTTCATTTAACTCGAAGTCATATCCACCTGGCAATGTTTTAATGAAATGATGTGCATGAGCTGACTTAGCTGCTGCAATTACTTCTTCATCTGTTGCATCAAGTCTACCGTATCTGATATTCTCCATTATTGAACCTTTAAACAACCACGTATCCTGAAGAACCATTCCGAAAGCATTACGAAGTTCATTTCTGTTGTAATCCTTTAAGTTATGTCCATCAAGTTTTATTTCTCCTGAATTAACATCGTAGAATCTCATAAGAAGTTTTACCATTGTGGTCTTACCAGCACCTGTTGGTCCTACAATTGCTACCTGCTGACCTGCCTTAACGTGAGCATTAAAGTCATTTACAATAATGTTATTAGGATTGTATCCGAAATGTACGTGTTCGAAATCAACAACTCCCTTAACATTTTCAATAGGAACAGGATTTTCAGCAATCTGGTCTTCCTCTTCTTCCTCAAGAAATTCGAAAACTCTTTCTGCTGCTGCCATCATTGACTGCATCATATTAGTAACCTGGGCAATCTGTGCTATAGGCTGTGTAAAGTTCTTAACATATGTTATAAATGCCTGAATATCACCGATTGTAATAGTTCCGTTAATTGCAAGGAAAGCACCTGAAATAGCTACTCCAACATATCCTAAGTTACCTACAAAAGTCATAATAGGCTGCATCATACCTGACAAGAACTGTGATTTCCAAGCTGAATTGTACAAAACATTATTTGTCTTCTTAAATTCATTTATTACATCCTGCTCTTTTCCAAAAGCTTTAACTACTAAATGACCGCCATAATTCTCTTCAACCTGACCGTTAATGTGACCTAAATATTCCTGCTGTGTTTTAAAGTATTTCTGTGAATGCTTCATTATAAAGCTTATAAAAATCATACTAACAGGAAGTATTAATAATGTTATTAAAGTCATAAGTGGACTAATTGTTAACATCATTATTACTACACCAATCATAGTTGTTAATGAAGTAATAAGCTGTGTTACACTTTGGTTTAAACCATTACCCAATGTGTCAACATCGTTTGTAATTCTTGAAAGTACTTCACCATATGTTCTGCTTTCAAAATATTTCATTGGCATACGGTTGATTTTTTCAACGATTTCACGACGAAGTCTGTAACATAACTTCTGTGTAATTGTTGACATTGTAAAGCCCTGAACTAAGTTAAATAATGAGCTTATTCCGTAAAGAACCAATACTATAATAAGTATTTTTCCAATATAACCAAAATCAATACTGCCTGTTCCGGAAATCTTGGACATTAAACCTTCTGCTAATTTGGTTGTAGCTTTTCCCAAAATCTTAGGGCTTACAATTGAAAATGTGGCACTTGCTATGGCACATATCATAACAGCAATAATGCCTATTCTGTATCTTCCGGCATATTTAATAAGCTTCTTTAATGTACCCTTAAAGTCTTTTGCTTTCTCTCCCGGTTTACGATTCATTCTTGGCATGGCTTAGTCCTCCTTTCCTTCAATACTTGCTGCAAACTCTGCTTCTGAAAGCTGAGATTTTGCAATCTGCATATATGTTTCACAAGTTTTTACAAGTTCCTTATGTGTACCCTTTCCTACAAGCTTTCCTTCATCCAAAACAAGAATCTGGTCTGCGTGAAGAATTGTGCTTACACGCTGTGCAACAATAAATACTGTTGCATCTTTAGTCTTTGGTTTAAGTGCTTTTCTAAGCTGTGTATCTGTCTTAAAATCAAGTGCAGAAAAACTGTCATCAAAAATATAAATCTTTGGATTTCTTGCTATTGCTCTTGCAATTGAAAGACGCTGTTTCTGCCCACCTGATACGTTTGTACCACCTTGTGCAATTGCACTTTCAAATTTGTCAGGTTTGTCTTCAATAAATTCTGTAGCCTGAGCAATCTGTGCTGCTTCCTTAATTCCTGCTTCATCTATTCCCTGTGCACCATATGAAATGTTGGAATTAATATCACCTGAGAATAAAATACCTGTCTGTGGAACATATCCAATCTGTGAACGCAATGTTTCAATTGATATATCTCTAATATCCACACCGTCCAAAGTAATCTTTCCATTAGTTACATCGAAAAATCTTGGAATTAATTTTGCAAGAGTAGATTTACCACTTCCGGTACTACCGATAATTGCAACTGTCTGTCCCGGCTTTGCCTCAAAATCAATATCTTCCAAAACATTTTCTTCGCCGTCTGCATATTTAAAATCAACGTGGTCAAACTTAACAACTGCATTGTTTGTTTTTTCTGTTAATGCATTGTGGCTGTCTTTTATGGTAATTTCTGTTTTTAATACTTCATCAATTCTGTTAGCTGCAACTGCTGCTCTTGGAAGCATAATTGAAACCATTGTAAGCATTAAGAATCCCATAATAATCATCATTGAATATGTGATAAATGCTGTCATTGTTCCGACTTCCATAACACCCTGGTCAATCTTCTTTGCCGCAACCCAGATAATAAGAACTGAAACGCCGTTCATTACAAACATAAGTGCCGGCATCATAAATGACATGGCTCTGTTTGTAAAAAGCATTACTCTTGTAAGATTGCCGTTGGCTTCTTCAAATCTTTCTTCTTCTTTCTTTTCTCTACTGAAAGCTCTGATAACTGAAAGACCTGTTAAAATCTCTCTTGAAATAAGGTTAACCTTGTCAACTAATTTCTGCATCATATTAAACTTAGGCATTGCAACAACCATAAGCACGCCTATGATACATACAACAACTGCCACTGCAAGAACAATTGTCCATTCCATTCCTGAACTGTAATTAACTACGTTAATGATTCCGCCAATTGCAAGAATAGGTGCATAAAGTACCATTCTAAGAAGTATAACCGAAACCATCTGTATCTGCTGCACGTCGTTTGTGCTTCTTGTAATTAGAGACGCTGTTGAGAACTTATCAAGGTCCGCGTTGGAGAAACTCATAACTTTTGTAAAGATTTTCTCTCTTAAATCTCTGCCAACTCCTGCTGCTGTTTTTGATGCAAAGAAACCAACAAGAATTGCCGCGATTACCATAAGCAAAGTCATTGAAATCATCTTTGCCCCTGTTTTAAACATATAGTCTGTCTGCAACTTATCAAGGTCCTTACCACAGGCTTTATATTCACTCTTTGCAAAACTCTTAGCATATGAACTAATAGTTGAATCTCCAAGACTTGAAAGTTTCTTTTCAAAAACCTTTCTTAAGTCATACATTAATGTTGGACTTTGTGGATCAACACCAAATTCCTGTAGCTTCTTAGCCATTTCCTGCTGTTGCTCAGGAGTCATCTGCTGTGCATTACCACTCATATTTTTAAACTGTGAATCCTGCTGTGATGACATCATGTAATATACTGCAATAACATTGCCAAATTCACTGTCTAATTCTTCCATATTATCTTTGTCTGTGTTCTTAAGCTTATAGGCTTTGTCAGACTTGCTAAACTCATAAGCATTATCCCAGTCTTTTGTCTCCTGTTCATTCAAAAACAGCTTCAAACTATTGTAACTGTTCTCTGTTATAAACTCAGGCATCTGATGTTCAACACCGCCATTAACAATACCAACATCAATAATGTTAGATGTATAGTCCGGCAATGATAAGTCACAATACGCCTGAACAACAAGTAATGCCAATATTAAAATTACAAAGTACCAGTATTTCTTTAAATTTTCAAAAATATGTTTCATTACTGTTTTCCTTTCATATCATTATTTTCCTTCATTATTATAGTTCGAGTTTTTTCTAATATTCTTAAAAGATTTTCAGTGTCCTCCTCTCCAAGTCTTTCCAAATAAGCCACTACGCCTTTAAGCATTCTCTCTCTTCTACCTTTTACTGCATCCCAGCCTATGTCTGTTAATACAATATTCACCTTTCTTCTGTCCCCTTCAAGGCTAATTCTTTGAATATAGCCTTTCTTCTCAACTGCTTTAAGAAAAGCTGCTACTCTTGCAGTACTTACATGCGCACTCTTAGCAATCTCATTAGGCATTAACCCATTGTCACTATGTGCTAAGCATTCCAACATAATGGCTTCTCCCCTTGCCATCTTATGAAGGTTATCGCTCATCTTAGACTGCTTCGCCATCATATTAAAGTTTAATAACTCCTTTGCTTTCTCTTCATAATATTTCTTTTTATCATCCATTAGAATATAAATGCTCCTTTACTCTTTTGTTGTTCAAAGAAAATCGCTAACACTATTAATAATTAACGGTGTTAGCGATTATAGTACTAATATTATAATATGTCAATAACTTGGTGGAAAATAAAATGTGATGGTTGCGAATGGACAAATTTATTCTTGTACTAACACAGCCGAAAATCGTTGTGGTAAAGCGTGAACGTGGGAGCTTGGACTGGAACAAGCTACTCTTGTACTAACACAGCCGAAAATCGTTGTGGTAAAGCGTGGACGTGGGAGCTTGGACTTGTCCCAAACAAGTTTTAATCAATTATTTACGGATATTACAGCGTTTTTTGTTCAGAACTTCGTAATGGATAAGAATTACGTGTGATATTATGTTTTTGATATATGACACGTAATTTTTAGGAAAATATAAGCATTATAATAAGTAATTACTTGTCATTTGACATTTTTTTCATCTGACACGTAATTCCCAGTCAAATTATACTGAAAAATTTAAAAATTACTTGTTATATAAAGTTTTTTCTCTGTGACACGTAATCCCCAATTAAATTGCATAAAACCCAAGAGATTTTACTTGTCATATAAAAAATTTTCTCTGTGACACGTAATCCCTATTTTCAAACAGCTTTTAAACTTTGTTTTTCCAAAATCTATTTTATGCATAAAGAAAGGCTCCCGCAGGAGCCTCCCCTGGAATTCTATCTTAAATTATATGTAGCCTACGCCGCATATTTGCTTATTGCCTCATATACCTGCTCTGATTCATTTCCAATTGCAGTAACCTCCACTGGATTTGACAAGTCCAAACTAAAAATTCCCATCATTGATTTTCCGTCAACGGTTGTCCTTTTTGATTTAATGTCGATTTCTGCTGAAAAGCTGTTGACAATGTCTAGAAATTCCTCAATTGCATTAATTGATCTAAAACGTATTTTCATTTTTCCCTCCTAATTCATTTATAAAATATAGTGTTTTTGTTATTTCTCACTTCTGATAGTCCCAGAAAATTTTGGCACAAACACGTTGTGTTTCTTATTTTGCTCCGCCGTCCATTGTATGTGGAAAAACGAAACTCGCCTAATGTCTCAAACAGTCGTTTTTCCACATACACTATGCTCGCAAAATTGCGTAACACTGCCTATTGTTTGTTTCCAAAATTTTCTGTATACTATCAGACTAAAAATATTCAAGAAAACACTATATTCTATTCTATGAATCCACCTCAACATTTATTCCTGCTTTCCTGCATTTCTTCGTTTCAACTTAATTGTCTTACATTTCTTCATCCCATTTATCCCCAACATTCCTCATTTCCTCTCGCATCTTATTGTAATCCTATCCCTCCCTGTATAGTCACAAGTGAATAAGGTTAGTGCATAGTTTTCGTTTTGCATTTGCTCTGAGTTGTTGCCATTTATTTTTTCTTTAGCGGTTACACAGTAGTTGTAGGTGTTGTTTTGTAAGTCGGTGTATTGTACTTTGTCGCCGTTTTCAAGTTGGTTTATTTTGCCAAAGTGGGCGCTGTAGTTGTGGGCGGCTATTATCAGGTTTGAATCTTTTGCCGTGCCTGAATATATACATGGTGATTTTTTTAAGTTTGCCTGAGTTGGTTTTTTCATTACGGGCAATTCAAGATTTAACTTTGGAATTTTGATGTAGCCGTCATATTGATTCAAATCCTTGTTCACATCTTTTTCCTCATCCGAAGTTTTTAAATTGCTTTCTTCTATTTTTTCTTTCAGACTTGACAGAACTGTGTTGGATGATTTTTGTGCCAGATTGTCTTCTTTTTTGTTGTGAAACAAAACTGCCATAGCACACATTATAAGTATTAAACCTACTAGTGTAACTACGGCAGATATTTTTTTATTCACTTTTATTTTCCTTTTTTAGTAGTTGTATTCCTATTCCTATACAACCAAATCCTACTATTAGTAGGGCAGGAATAATCCACTTAAGCTGCCCTGTTTGTGGCAATATGCCAAAATATTTTGAAGTTTCATCCGGCTGATTCTTTGGTGTTTTTAATGTTTTGGCTTTAGGTTTTGTTGTGTTTTCTGTTGGTTTAAACGTGGTTACCTGAGTTGTTATGTTGTTATCGTTTACTTCCACTTTCAACTCTGTGTCAACGTTGTATTCTATTTTTTCTCCAGCAGGATTTTGGGCGTTGTAGTTAGGCACTGAAATCAAATATGCCATAAATCGGTATGCTTTGCCATTTACAATTGCATCGTTCACTTCCACCAAATAAAGTCCTTGTTTAAGCCCCTGAAAAACAGCTTTTCCGTCAGCAATTGTCGCCACGGCAGTAGGCTTTTCGCTCTTTGCCACTTCTTTTGCCACAAAAGCAAGCCCCTCCCATTCCTTTGCTGTGGTATTTCTGTCTATTTCATTTAGGTTAACCTTTATTTTTTCAATTACGTTATTACCATTAATAAAGGAATATTCATAATTGTTCATTAGTTCATAATTTCCTATTGTGTTGTATTTCCACAATTTTGTAATATCAGCTGTTTTGTACAATTTCACTTGCAATTGTGCGTTATTAAGCTCCGGATTTTCTTTCGGCACCTGAACCATAAGATTGCAAAGTTTACCAATGTCTACAGCGTTTTCTGCCAAAACTTTTCCATTGCTTAAGACCAAACAGCCAAATAAAAAAATCAAGGTAAATACCACACAAATCTTATTTAAAATACAACCATTTCTTAATTGACTAATTCTACAATACTTGCCTAATATGTGTTTTGCCAATCTTCCCTGATTGCTTTTGCAATGCTTCTTCAATCTGCTTTCTCCCCCTTTCTTATCAAAATAAACAGCACTACTGACGTTGCAATTATCCCAACTGCTGCGCCACCTAGAATCCACAAGTTTGAGTTGCTGTTTAATTTTCTATCATAACTCTCGTTACTATTTTCTACTCTTTTTCCCCTAACTAATAATCTGTGAGTGTTGACACCGTATGGGGTACAGGTTAGAAGGGTAATGTAGTCCTCACCCTCCTTTGTCTGCAATGCTTCCGTCAATTTTGCCTTGTCGTTTTTGTCTATCATTGGATAAATCCGGTCAACCTGATAAGTCAAAACCTGATTAAGCACATAAATATAAAACCTGTCTCCCTCTTCAATTCTGTCCAAATCCGTAAACAGTCTGGAGCTGGGCAACCCCCTGTGAGCCGCCAAAACTCCATGTGTACTTTTGCCCCCTACTGGCAGGCTTGAGCCTTCCAAATGCCCCACATATTTTTGCAAAACTTCATTGTCAGTAGAGTGATAAATTGGAAGTTTTACGTCAATCTTTGGAATTGAAATATATCCCATCATGCCGTCATTGTTTAAATTAAGACACTTGTTGTACTCACTGTTTTCATCAAAGGAACTTTCTTCATTATCTTTATTATTATCTTCATCAGTATCATTGTCACTGTTATTGACACTATTATCATTATTTGAGACAAATCCGTCATCAGTTATGTTAAATCTTAAAGCTTTATTATATTCGTCGGCCTTCCTTTTCTCATCCTCATAACTGATTTTGCCCTGCTCCACAGACTGTTCAACCTGCCTGTCGTATACGGTTATAACTTTTCGCCGGCATATTTCGTTCCACTCGTTAGCCACAATTGGATACAAAATAAAACCAAATCCTACAAAAAAAATTACAACCATAATAATTTTAGATATTAATCTGTTCCCCTTCAATTACGAAAACTACCTATCTTAAACTTTTTATTTTAAAGCTGTCTGAAACTCTTTTTTCTATCTCAAACTATCTGTCCTGTTCCAGCTTGCTTTTTCCTCTTAAAATCATATGAAGACCTAACGCTGCTGCCACAAATACAACACCTACAATTGCAAAAATAGTTGTGCCAACGCCACCTGTTGAAGGTAAAAAGCTCATTTTTGAGTTTTTCAAAATAGCAGATTCAGAAATATTTCCCTGACTGTCTTTTGTTGAAGTAATTGTTTTGATTACTCCCTTATCGTAAGTTGCAGTATAAGTTGATGTAGCCTTGTCATCGATTTTTATTGTGTATGATTTTAAAGTTCCCTCCTGATTATATTCTGCTGTGATAACAACTGTATGTTTTGCGTCATTTAATGTAAAGCCGTCAGGCGCATCTGTTTCCTGCAATGTGTACTCACCTGCATCAAGACCTGTAAACTTAAGATATCCGTATTTGTCAGATGTTGCCGTGTAAGATTTCTTAGTTTTATTATTTGTCAAAGTAAAAGTAGCACCTTCAAGGGCCGTTGTTGTAGTGAAAATTCCACTTTCTTTTTCAGTCTCAACCCATTGGTACTCCCCTTCTTCTACCTTAATTAATTCCTTAGTATTCCCGTTCCATTTCTCAGTACTCTTGCCAAATAAGTTAGAATTAATGCCAAATGTGTACACGTAAACTTTATCTTCACCGGTTTTTGCAGTAGAACCACTGGCAGGATTGTTTGAGTATTCAAGGTATGCCTTATTAATGTTTGCATCAAAGTTTACACCTGCTTTTTCATTAAGTTTTGCCTGATATTCAACCTGAATCTTCTGGCCAGGATGTTCAAGAATAAATTTTGAGTCAAATGTAATTTCAATAATGCCTCCATTTACTTTAGGTGTAACTTTAATATTCTCTCTGTTATTTTCATATTTTTCAATAAAGCACTTCATTGAGCCATCCACGTAGTCAAGTCCTTCGCTCATTATGTCATAAATCTTGTAAGTTACTTTCTTGTATTCTTTGCTATAAGATGGAACAGTTGCACTTAAGTTAAAAGTGATTTTGTCGCCAATTGCAATATCGTCACCTTTGCTGTTTTTGCTTGAAGGTGTAACGATTGTTTTTTCAAGCTTAGGTGTTGATGACTTTGCCCAACATTTTTGAGCTTTAATTTCAAAATCAGAATCTGCACTGATTGCACCGTTTGTCAAAGTGTTGTCGGTAGCTGATTTTGAATAATAAATACCGGCAATCATTGGACTGTAAACTGTTTCAGAACCGCTTGTTACCATTACAAGATAATAACCTACAGGAAGTCCATTAAGTGTAACTTCCGTATCCCCTGTGGCAACTTTCTTCTCTGCTGCAACTGTCATAGTGGCTGCATTTGACGCCATATCACTTACTTCCTGTGCTGTTGGTGCAACAGGATCTTTTACGTAGTTGTTTATTGCCGAATAACCTGTGAAGCCATACTCATTGTAGTCAGCTTTTACAAACTGATATGCGGTAACTGTGTCTCCCGGCTTTAGGTTGGTTACGTTAATGCTACCTGTGTCCTTGCCTGATGGCAGAGTTTTTTGTGCGCCAAAAGTGGCTGTGCCAAGTGTTAACATTAAAGTCATTGATAAAATGACTGCTAAAAATTTTTTTATACTTTTCATACTTCCCCTTTCAATTGTCGCCCGCCTCTATTTATGTCAATTTTATATTGTCTCTGTTTTTTTTGTATCGGTTGTAGATTAGTGATGTTGCTATTAGTATTGCTCCTATATATGTGTATGTGTTTGTTCCGTTTCCGCCTGTGTCGGGCAGTTGATAGATTTTGTTTGTGTTGGCTGCACTTATGGTTAGTTTGCCGTTGTTGCCTAGTGTTGCCGTTATTGTTTTGTTTTTTATTTTTCCATATGATTTTGAGTATTGCTTTGTTTTGGTTGCGTTTTTGTCTTTGGCTATTTCGCCTTCCTCATAGCCTACGAAGTTTGGATTTTCTTCATAACCGTAGTAGTATGGGGTTTCCGAGTTTGGAATGTATGTGGCTGTTGCTTCTTTGCCCTCATCCCACATATTTGTGTAGAGTATTTTTTCCATTTCCATTGTTTCAAAGGTGGCTGCTTCAAGGATTGCTTCTTTGGTTGGACCTACTTTGTAGCATAGTCTGATTGGCAATGCCTTGTTGTATTGTGTGCCGCCTTGGATTTGGACGTTTTCAGGTAACAGTTTGGATGGTATTGTGAACTTTACGTTTTGTAATCCTTTACTGTTTTTTGTTACTGTGACTTTGATGTTTTTTAAGTTTACATCGTCATTTCCATCTGTTGCCGATGAAACTTTTCCTTCATATATATAGGTGGTAACGTCACCGTCTTCTGAGATTTTTGCCGCTTTGTAATTTATGCCATTGTATCTTAGAATCGGTGTTTCCTTTATTTCCATTCCCTGACCTATTTTGTCAGTAAACTCTACTGCGTTATCAAGTCCTTCTTCCACACAGGAATGATAGTTTATTATTTCCATACCTTCCTGCAAAAACTGCTTAAAGATTTGCGCCAGTGTTTCGCTGTCCATTGCATCATCTTTTGCCATTTTGCTGTTGTCGGCATAATCATAATTGCTGTATGGATTGGTGTAATAATACGTGGAACTTTTTGCCTGAACTCCCGTATTTTTACTTCCTACAGTTATCTTTGTATTATCGGCATATTGTTTTTTCAAAGCCTTGTGCAATTCGTTAGCTCGCGGATCTTTGCTGTTCTTACATCGTTCAAGATTCTGCGCCGTTGGATGAAGTACCTGACTAATGTAGTCATAACCTTCCCCTTCAGTAACGCCTACACCAACTGTAAAAAACTTGTTGTTTTTATGGTCTGCCTGACCATTGTAATGCTTACTTACACTGTCCTTATAATACTTTGCCGTAAGAATTGTGTAATAACCAAAAATTCCCTTGTCATTTTCTGAATACTCCTTGTTATTGTCCGTAGTATTTTCACTTCCACAACATGAACCGTCACCAAATTTTTTATTCGAAGCCAAATTCTTGTAATCCGAATTGCCAAGGGTAGGGCAACCATCTGATAGCAAAAGAATATTAGGTGTTCTTGTTACTTTCTGACCAGAAACACTGTCAGTGTAAGTTGTTGTTTTTTCATTAATAAGAATATCCGCCCCCTGCTTTATTCCATCCTGAATGTATGTTGCCCCATATACCTCAATTGATTTCGATGCCTTATCTGTAAGATTGTTTGTACTTTCGTTTTTAATTTTTCCTATATCTAATTTTTTGTAGCCATCATTCTTAGATGATTTTGATACAGAAAAATAAGAATTGGTATTAGAGTAGTCTGCCTTGCTTCCAACATAATATCTTCCAAGCGGCAAAATCTTTGTGGCTTTTGTGTTGTATGCCACAACCGCTACCCTGTTATTCTCATCTTCTTTCATCAAATAAGTAATGGTCTTGTTTACAGCTTTTACCAGATTATCAGCCCTCTTGCCATCGCCATCCACAGACATACTTCCTGAAATATCAAGAACAAGTACCACATCTAAAGGTACATGAATTATTCCCGAAGTCGTATCAATATACTTCTGTCCAAGTGCTGACAAAATTACGCTAAATTCTCCCGGGTTATAACTGTTAAATATGGAATAATCATCTTTTCCATACATTACTGACTTGTCAGTTTCTATCCTTCCGTCATCTTTGTTTTTTCCCTGAAACAAAGATTCAATGTCAGATGTGGAGCTGTCAGAAACGTAAATACTTTTCACCGGTGTTCCCTCATCAGTCTTTAGTGTATCCGTTCCCGGCCCTATACTTCCCAAAACCGGTTGAAACATTGTCATTGTAATTACCATACATAACATACATGCTCCAAACTTTTTCATCCTTTGCCTTTTCCATAGCCGGAAAAACCTGTGCATTATTTCACCTCCTCACTGTTTTTTGCAGGAAAAATTCCTAACAGTTCAATATATTCAAAATGCCGAAAAAATATTAATAATTTTTTTGAAATGGATAAGTAATCTTCAATCTATAACTGTGAGATAATTTATCTTTACAAAAAAAACACAGGGCTAATCGTAGCTGATTAACTCTGTGCCTTTTTTATTATTCCTCTTCTACCTTATTAATTATGAAATCATAGTCTTCCTTACTATTTACTAATTTTACAAGTATTTGTTGTTCTTTCCTATTTTTCATTACTTTCAGCCCAATAGCATATAAAAAGGGAGTCTTCCACTTTATCATGGAATGCTCCCTTTGCAACTACTACGTTTTCCACTTTTTAACTGGCGTTAAAATTCATACTTTAATATCTCGCAATTCTTTATTCCAAACGCTGCATATTCTTCGTTTGTCATATCATGAAAATATGAATTTACTACTCTTGATATGCCATTATGGGCAACAAGAAGATATGTCTTTTCGCCTGATTCTTTCTTCAAGTCATCCAATAGATTATAGATTCTCTGAGCCATTTCAAACATTGATTCGCCACCGTCAAAATGATTTATGAAGCTCTTTTTTGCCTCTTCAAATTCTTCGCCGTGTCTTGGTGTAGATTCGTACTTTCCAAAATTCTGCTCCTTTAATCGAATTTCTTCTCTCATCGGAATCCCTGTTACTTTCCCAATATGCTTCGCTGTATCTGCTGCCCTGCTAAGTGGTGAATACAAAATTTCGTCGATTTTTATTCCCTCCTTCAAAATCTTCTGTCCCAACTCCTCAGCCTGCTTATGTCCTAATTCTGTCAAGCCAATATCTGTTGCTCCACATATTTTATTTTCAACATTCCAAAATGTCTGCCCATGTCTTGTAAAATAAACCTGTCCCATAATTTCTCCTTTGCACTACTTTCTGATTTAGCATTATAATAGCACAAACAGACTGTTATGAACAACCGGCTTACATCTTCTAATTATAATTATATTTTTGTATAAGACTTTGTTTATATTTTTCCATAGCTTTTATTCCTTTTTCAGATGTGATAAAAAATTCATTGTTTTTAGCATCTGCATACTTTATAGAATATTGCTCCTTGCTAATTGGAATACATTCATTGTTTTTTATGTTTTCATATGAAAAAATTGTTTTAATAAATATATCATCCTGTGTAACATAAATATTAGTATTTTTAGCCCTCTTATCCAAAAAAACTAAATATGTTTTCCCCTTTTCCATTTTATTTACAAATCCCATATTAGCACATTGTTTTCCTTCAACTTGCATATTTTTATTCATAAATAGGTATTTTACGGTACATATTTCTATCTCTTTTCCAATATTTATATTATTTCCCTTAAAAATTTTTTTCACCTCAACCTTTTGCGTAGCACATGAATATCTAAACTTAACGTCTTCTTTACATTCTACCGCAAGAATTATATTACTTTTATCTAGATTTTCTGACATCATCTCGATTCCTGACTCTACCATTTTTTTGTCCATTAAACCTACAACGAAATTATCTAATGGTTCTTTTTCATCATTAAAATCTTTATATGAAAGTCTTGTATTAAGCCCAATTCCTAATAATATACAAAAGACAAAAGCATAAATTATCATTACATATTTTACCTTCACCTTTTTATTCCTCACTTTCTTTTAACATTCCATTACTTATTGAAAATACTTTATCTGCCAAAACTTCTATGTCTTCCTTATTATGACTTGCTATTAATACTATTGCCCCTCTCTCTCTTTCCTCTTTTATAATTTTCCTAATTTGTTCAATTCCTTCTTCATCTAATGCATTTGTTGGCTCATCAAGCATTAAAATGTCCGGTTTTTCCATTATTGCCTGTGCTATTACAATTCGTTGTTTCATGCCTAATGAGTATTTTTTAAAACTTCGTTTGTCATTCGGATTCAATCCCACTCTTACTATTGTTTTTCTAATTTGTTCATCATCGATTTTTTTATTCAATTTAGAAAGCATTTTTAAATTATTAAATCCAGTTAGCTCCGGATAAAGTCCCGCATTTTCTATAACAATTCCTACATTTTCCAAAACTCTCATATCTTTATGCAATTCTTTATTATCTAAAAAAATTTTTCCTGAAGAAATGTCCATTAATCCTAATAACGCTCTAAAAAGCATAGTCTTTCCTGAACCATTTTTTCCCACAAATCCATAAACTTTTCCACTTTCAAGTTCAATACTTATATCTTTCAAAATTTCTTTTTTCCCTATGTGTTTAGAAATATTTTTAACTAATAACTTCATTTTCTTTCCCTTCTATTCCATTTCTTTGTTGTTAATAATAAATTCATATTTTTCAACGACATATCCACCAAAGACTATTACTACAATACATATAATCAGATAATACAATATCGAATAATTTAAATCGAAATCAATACTTTTTATATTTATCAGATTATTTATTGAATTTATTTTGCTACTATGAAAAGGAAAAATTAAATTTGCAATAAGATTACCTTTTATTAAAAATTTCACCTTCTCTGTTATAAAATTATCTTTTACATAATTACCTAATATAAAAAATATTGATACTGATAATAATACAATCCCCTGAACAATAGCAAATCCTATATTACTACCAAATAGTATTGATACAATATTTATTGCCAATGTTGTACTTAATAAATAAATTGAATATATTGCAATATAATATATTGCAATTATCACAGCTCCATCATCAATCTTAATCGTAGTAAACATATAAATAAAAAGTATTTCTGATATACATATAACTGTTAAAAATATGATCGAATTTAAATATATATTTGTTACCTCTTTTAAATACCATTTAATTCGATTCGCATTTCTTGAAAAAAAATAAATGCTTGCACTACAAAAATGTTTGTATATATTTGTTGCGAACAAAATTTGAAAAACAAAAATTGGAATATATTCAAATGAAAATGTTGATATGTATTGTGGATAAAATTCAACTCCACTCATAGTATTAGCCAATAGGATTTCTGACATTTTTATATTGTCTATTTTCATCAACCCTATTCCGACATACACTATCCCCAACACTACTGCTATTAATATACTTTTTATAACTTTCATTATATTATTTCTTCTCTCTTTACTTTTATTTCGATTAAAATAACAGACACTATTATTAAACTCATCAAAAAGATTAAATATATCGGATAATTCTTTTCGGTTGATTTTTCAAACATTCGTAATATAAAATGATAGTCTACTGTAAACTTTAATTTTACAAATTTATTCAACATTGAAATCCCCATAAATAATATATATATAGGTAAATATGTTAAAATCTTACTCTTAAATATTGGCAAAGTTGTAACTGCTAAATTGAATACTGCCAAAATTGCCGAAATCATTCCAAAAATAAAAATCATTAAAGTAGCATAGAGTACTCTATTCTTTAATAAAATTCCCGATAAAAAATATTGACTTTCCTGTTCCATTATCTCCCAATATGTGTCTCCTAACATGTCTCCACTGGATTTCATACTAAAACTAAAGACACTACAAATCAATTCAATTATGTATGGAAATGAAAATACGAAAAATATTACTACAAATACCGCTAGTAACTTTCCATACCAATAATTTCTTTTTCCTACTCTTGATTGTATATATGTATCAATTCCACTATTTCTCTCACTAATATAAACACAGGCAGTAGGTATAACAACTAATAACGGATAATATTGCATCATAAAATACCCAACCATTGTGTTATCCGAAAGTGTAAGCATCTTTTCAAAACTATACATTTGACTAACATATAGCTTTCCACCATTTGTTTTCATATTAATAAAGAAATTTATACTTATCGTAATTAATAATACTAATAATACAAAAACAGTCGACTTTCTTCTTAACATATATGATATCTGCATACTAATAGACTTTCTTAACATTGTTTCATTCCTCTCATAAAAAGCCCATTGCTTTTTTTCAAAAGCAATGGAACTTTTCTATATTATTTTCCATTATAATAATAAGCTATATTTGCACCATAATTAGGATTGTTACCTTTAAATTTAATTCTAAATGTTGGTCTTTTCATTTGTCCTTCAAAAATCTTCACTTTTTTTAAATGACCTTCTACCAACTGAAATGTTAATGCTTCCGACATCTTCCTAAACATTTTTCTTCTGTTTTTCTATCAATTTTTCCGGTACTTTAGGTTCATAAAGCCCAAAACATGATGTTGATTCACTAAATACCTCTGCAATGGTTTCCAACATTTTTTCCAATGTTTTATTTTCCTTCATCAGCGCGTCCTCCTTCCATTATTTTTCCCTTTTTCTCCAGACAATCTTTTCATTCTGATTGCCTGCACATATAATAGCAGAAAAATTAATAAAAAAACTCAATATGGATTTTTTGGTATATTTTATGGATTTTTTGGTAATTAAAAGTAAAAAATAGTCGAGATTAGGTATCAACAACCTATTCTCAACTATTTTTTTCTACTTGTATAACATTGTAACTGTAGTCACTACTTCATCATCTTCGCATTCCATATCATAGGCTCCCTTATATTTAGCAACTATTTTCTTTACATTTTTTATTCCTATACCATGCATTGTTTTTTCTTTTTTTGATGTAACTGAAGTGTCAATTTTTTCTCCGTTATATGAGTTAACTATTTTTATCAGTATCATTTTTTTCACTTCATTTATATCAACTTCTATATATTTACTTGTTTGCTTTTCACATGCCTCTATGGCATTATCTATCAAATTTCCAAGAACGCATACCATATCCATATCTGAAACTGCATACTCCGCAGGCAATGAAATATTAGACGAAAAGATTATTCCCTTATCTTCTGCAATTTTTTGTTTTGTATTTATTATTGAATCTACGGCACTATTTCCTGTCTGTACATAGAACATTTTCTGAGTTAAATTCTCGCATTCCTGTTCTACAAATTCTTTAACGTTATCAACATTTCCCTCTTCAAGCCAATGTCTTATTGCAAAAATCTTATGTTTATAATCATGAATGCTACCACGCCACATATTAAATACTTGTTCAGTATTTTTTTCAGTTCGTATCATCATTTCATTTTGTAATTCCAATAAAGATATTTCATTTTTTTGGTGATAATTCTCGCCTAATTTTAATACTAAACTAAAAACAAGCAGAATAATTACTATTGATGATATAAAATATATTCCAAGAAACATACGCATCTTGTCATTTACTGCCATCATACTGTTTTCTGCAATATAATAATCTAACGCCACTAATATACAAGCTATCAAACCACAAATACCTAAATATCTACCTGATATCTGTGTTTTATTTCTGTTATACTTGTGCATTAAATATACAACAATCAATAAAATTGTTTTGCTCATTATTGTACAGAAAATTCTTTCAATTCCATAATTTAATAACACCTCGCCTGTATTTATACTAAATACTATTGCTCCCATTTGTACTACTGTAAAATCTATTGCCATATCTATTATTGAAAATATTACCGTTGACAATATTAGTGTTTTAATTTTTCTTTTATAAACTGCCACCTGTAAGGATGCCAATATTACTATTGACATCACTCCATTTAATGAAGAAAAAAGACTGATTCTATTCATCATAATAATAAAGATGCTAAAAAATGTTGAATCCACTAATATTCTCTTTTTAACATTCTTCTTTTCCACAAATATTCCCGTAAAGGCACAACATCCTATACATTCAACCAACGTTGCCAGACAGTCAACTACCCAATATAATGCTGTCATACTCTATTCCTCCAATACCTTGCCATTTGTGCTTTTACTTCTTTCAGCCTGCTTCTGCTTATTACAAGTTTCGTTTCATTGTCTAGGGTTATACTATATCTCGAATATTCATATATGTATTTTACATTAACTATTCCACCACTATGTATTTGTACGAAATCCTCGTCATCTAACTCTTCATAAAGAGATTTGATTGTTTTTCTTTCCTTTAATTCTATTGCTTTCCCATTATTTATATATACTGTTATTCTTCTCCTATACATTTCAAAATACATAATATCATCATGTCTTAGACGAATTTCCCCATCATCCGTTTTGATTATAATTGTTTTTGTATTTCTGCTATTAATACATTTATTGGCTTTCTTCAATGCCAGTTCTATTTCATCATGCATTTTTAATTTTCTAATATATTTAATGGGACTGTAATCTATTGAGTCAAACACATACTGTTCATGTGCCGAAATGAATACAAGTAAAATTTCCTGATTTATACTTCTCATCTTTGCAGCCACGTCAAGACCTGATATTTTGGGCATGTCAATGTCTAAAAACACAACATCAAAATAGTCTTTATTATTCTTCATCAGTCCAAGCATATCATTTCCGTCTGTATATAGATGGGTTTCAATTTCAACATTTAAATTTTTAGATGATCTATGTAATTCTTCTTCTATTGTTTCTAACGAATCCTGCTGGTCATCACATATTGCAATACTGAGCATCTTTGTCCCCCTTGTATGATTGGTTATTTCCATAGAATTATATCATATCTTATGTTAGAAAAAAAGACTATTGCAAGTCTCTGATACGCCCTGCAATAGCCTTTTACATCTTATATTATGTTCTTATTCTCCATCGTATACGATTACTGCTCCATCATACTTTTCATTGATGAATTTCTTAATTGAATCTGACTTTAATACATCTACTAAAGCTTTGATTTTTTTGCTGTTTTCGTTGCCTTCTTTTACTGCAATTACGTTAACGTATGTTTTTGCTGCTTCTGAATCTGACTTTTCATAAGCTAATGCGTCTTTCTTTACTGTGTAATTTGCTTCTAATGCATAGTTACCATTTAATACTACATAAGCTACTTCGTTTACTACTCTTGGTACCTGAGCTGCTTCAAGTTCTACGATTTCAATGTTGTTAGGATTTTCTTCAATGTCATTTACTGTTGCCTTGATTCCTGCACCATCTTTTAATTTGATGATTCCGTTATCCTGTAATAATAAAAGCGCTCTTGCTTCATTAGTTGTGTCGTTTGGAACTGCAATCTTATCGCCCTTGGCAATGTCCTTTAAGTCTTTCTTTGTTCCAGGATAAATACCAAATGGTTCATAATGAATCTTTCCTGCAACTACAAGGTGTGTTCCTTTTTCTTCGTTAAACTGTTCAAGATAAGGTACATGCTGGAAGTAGTTTGCGTCAAACTCTCCACTTTCTACTACGTTGTTAGGCTGTACATAGTCATCGAATACTTTTACTTCTAATTCGTATCCCTTGTCTTTAAGTAATGTTTTTGCTTCTTCTAATATTTCTGCGTGTGGTGTTGCTGATGCTGCTACTGTAATCTTTTTGTCATCAGTTTTCTTATCTGAACTTTCACTCTTTGATGAACCACATCCTGTTAATGCTCCTACTACTAATACTCCTGCTAATGCTAATGCTAAAATTTTCTTCTTCATGTTTTCATTCTCCTTCTTTTTCATATTTTTCATTTTATAAGTAACAGTGTTACCTGTTATTTTCTTCTCTTATCAAGTTTTGATGCAATAATCATTCCTATAGACTGGAAAACCTGAACCAATACTACAAGAAGTATTACCGTTACTATCATAATTTGAGATTCATATCTGTAATAACCGTATCTTATGGCAATGTCTCCAAGACCACCGCCACCTACGGAACCTGCCATTGCTGAATAGCCAAGAATTGTTCCAATGGCTATTGTAGCTCCGGTTATAAGTGATGTTCTTGATTCAAGTAATAGTACTTTTACTATTATTCTTAAATCACTTGCTCCCATTGATCTTGCTGCTTCTACAACTCCTGCGTCAACTTCTTTGATTGATGACTCAACCATTCGACCGATAAATGGAATTGCCGCAACAACCAATGGAACTACTGTTGCTGATGAACCATAACTCTGACCTACAATTAATCTTGTTAAAGGTATTATAAGAATAAGTAGAATCAGGAAAGGTATGCTTCGTATGATATTTGAAATTACATCCAGTACTTTGTAAACTGCCTTGTTAGGTCTAAGTCCGTCTTTGTCAAATACTGCTAACATTACTCCTAACGGAAGTCCAAACACATATCCTACTACTGTGGATAATATTGTCATGTATAGTGTCTGACCTATTCCCGTAATAATCATATCTGTAGTTGCACTAGTCCACATAATTATCCACCTCCTCGATTTCTAATCCTTTTTCTATAAGATATTGTTTCATCTCTTCTATTTTCTGATTGTCTTTGCGAAAGCCCAGTATCATTTCACCTTTTGCCACGCCTCCAACGTTTTTAGTATTTGCTTTCAATATATTTACCGGCTCATTAAACTTCAAAATCATATTTGCTATAACCGGTTCAAAAGCTGAACTCTCTGAAAAAACAATTCTGAGATTTTTCTTATTATTTATTTCCTTTGTTACTTTGCGGGTACCATCTACGTCGCTGCCTGTATCTTTGTTAATCAACTCTCTTGCAACTTCAGATTTAGGATGTTCAAAAATCTCAGTTACTAATCCCTTCTCTGCCACCTGACCATCTTTCATAATGGCTACATGTGTACATATTTCTCTGACTACTGACATCTGATGTGTAATGATTACTATTGTTATTCCAAATCTCTTATTAATACTTTCAAGTAATTCAAGAATTGATGCTGTAGTCTGTGGATCCAAGGCACTTGTTGCCTCGTCACAAAGTAGAATCTTTGGATTTGAAGCTAATGCTCTTGCAATTGCCACTCTCTGTTTCTGTCCTCCTGACAACTGCGCCGGATAAGCTTTTGCCCTATCCTGTAATCCTACTATTTCAAGAAGCTCTAATGCCTTAGCTCTTGCTTCTTTCTTTTTCTTTCCCTGTATATATAATGGAAAACAAACATTGTCTATAACCGACTTCTGCATTAGAAGATTGAAATGCTGAAAAATCATTCCTATGTCTTCTCTCTGCTTTCTTAATTCTTTCTTTGACAGTGAACCAAGTGTTCTTCCTTTTATAAGAACCTGACCTTCTGTTGGTTCTTCAAGGAAGTTCATACATCGTACCAATGTACTTTTCCCTGCTCCGGACATACCAATTATTCCGTATATGTCACCCTGCTCAATCGAAAGACTTACATTTTTTAATGCTTCAACAGTTCCATCTTTTGTTTCATATTTTTTGCTTACGTTTTTAATTTCTATCTCTGACATGTCCTCACCTCTCTTCAACTGTTCTCTGTTGTGTAGCAAGTATACTATTGTTATTTATTGTTGTCTAATCAAAAAAATATACAGCTAGTCATAGTTTAATTCTATAGCAAGCTGTATGTTGTAATTTTTTTCTATATATTTTCAATATAAATACTTCTGTTTAGTAAAAATAACTAACAAATTTTCCATTATCTAAGAGCTTTGTCTCTGTACTTACTGATTTCTTCCAAATATTTCTTTCCCAAAGGACTTACCTGAACCCCTTTTCTCGCAATATAGCCTATTGTCATTATCTCATCTGACTTAAGCTTTATTGCACAATAATCGGAACCGTTTAATTCTTCACACATTATTCCTGAACATAATGTGTATCCGTTAAGTCCTATCATAAGATTAAGAAATGTTGCTCTGTCATTGGCTTTTATAAGTCTCTTGTAATCATAAGTGCTAAGTACTTCTTCTGCAAAATAAAAAGAATTATTATGCCCCTGATCAAAAGACAAACACGGATATTCTTCCAGTTCTTCCAAAGTTATCTCTTCCTTAGATGCCAGTGGATGACCTTTCCAAAGATATACATAAATATGACATTTCAGCAATTCATGAAACTCCACTGCTGACTCGTGAAATAACTTAGTTAATACCTTCTTATTAAAATCATTCAGGTACAAAATTCCTATTTCACTTTTACAATTCTTCACGTCCTCAATTACATCGTAAGTCTTTGTTTCGTGAATTTCAAACTCATATTCATCCATACCGAACTGCTTGACCATTTCCACAAAAGCCTTTACCGCAAACGTGTAATGTTGCATGGAAACCCCAAACTTCTTCTTTGTGTTTTCTTTTAAAATATACTTGGACTCAATTAAGTTATACTGTTCAACTACCTGCCTTGCATACCCTATAAATTCCTCACCTTCCAAAGTTACTGAAATTCCTCTGTTGGTACGCTTAAAAAGTTCTACTCCAACCTCTTCTTCCAGCTCCTTTATTGCTGCTGAAAGGCTTGGCTGTGATATAAAAAGTTTTCTCGCCGCTTCATTCATTGAAGAAGCACCGGCAACTGTGATGGCATATCTTAATTGTGCAAGAGTCATAATAATCCTACTTTCTTAAGTGTATTCTTATTTTGATATATCAGTCTCTACTTAAGCATATCATTTTCTAACTTAAACTGTCATTTTCTACTTAAGGCTGTCAATTCCTGACTTAAGCTGATTTAATGCCTGCTCCAAAGTTTTTCTAGGACAGGCAACATTAATTCGCTGATATCCTTTACCATCTTCTCCAAAAATAGCTCCGCTGTCAAGCCATAAACCTGATTTGTTTATTATTAAATCTTCCAATTCTTCATTTTCAAGTCCTAATTCACCAAAATCAAGCCATATTAAATATGTTCCTTCCGGCTCAATCAGCTTAACACTTGGAATATTTTCTTCTAAATAATCCCTTACAAAATTAATGTTTTCAATTAAATATTCTTTCAAACTGTCAAGCCACTGTCTGCCGTTTCTGTAAGCACTTTCACATGCCACAAGTCCTAAAGCATTAACCTGACTATATCCTGCTGCACTTATTTGTTTTCTAAACTTCTTTCTAAGTTCATCATTTGGAATAATAATGTTCGAAACCTGAAGTCCTGCCAGGTTGAAAGTCTTGCTTGGTGCAGTACATGTAACTGTAATATTCTGAAATTCTTCCTTAATATTGGCAAAAGCCGTATGCTTGTTGCCCGGATAAACGAAGTCGCTGTGAATTTCATCACTTACAACTGTCAAATTATTTTCCACGCAAATATCACCAAGTTTTTCCAGTTCCCATTTTTTCCAAACTCGTCCAACCGGATTATGTGGGCTACACAAAATGAAAAGTTTTACGTTATTTTCCTTAACTTTCCTTTCAAAGTCCTCAAAATCTATTTCGTAATGACCATTAACGTTTTTAAGGGAATTGTTTACAACTACTCTGTTGTTATCCTCTATTGTTTCTTTAAAAGGATAATATACAGGCTGCTGAATTATTACACTGTCGCCCTCATTAGTAAAAGCTTTAACTGCCATTGCTATACCAAAAACTACGCCGGGTGTTTTTACTAACCAGTTAGGCTTTAATTTCCAGTCAAAATATTTTTCATACCATTCTGACAGTGCCTTAAAATATCCGCTTTTTGCCTCGCTGTATCCGAAAATTCCATTACTTACAGCTTTCTTTAAATCTTCAATCACTTCCGGAACTGTTGGAAAATCCATATCTGCAACCCATAATGGAAGTACATTCTCAGGCATTCCCCTTTCAATGGCAAAATCGTATTTTATGCAGTTTGTTCCTTTTCTGTCTGTAATCTTATCAAAATTAAATCCCATATGTTTCACCCGAACCTTTACTTATTTCTTCTTATTAAAATTGCTTCCAAAAGCTAATGTTAATACGCCTAAACCTGCTAATGCAACAAGAATAATGATTCCCGGTATAAGTCCTTTATTCTCTGTAGTAAATCCTACTGTTGCTGCCTTTAGGAATGTGTCTGCAATGTCTTTAGTTTCCTGTTCTGTTTCCTGAACTGTAGTTTCTTCCTCTGCCAGCTGTTCTTCAACCTGCTCAGGAACTGTTGTTTCTTCTGTTGCTGTAGTCTGTTCAACTGTTGTTTCAACCTGTTCTTTTGATTTCTTCTTAGATTTTTTCTTGTTCTTTGCAGTTGTAGTTTCTTCTGTTGCTGTAGTAGTTTCTTCTACTTTTGTAGTTGTTTCTTCTTTTGAGCTATCTTTTGAAGACTCTTTTTTTGTGCTTTTTGAAGAACTCTTTGAACTACTTTTTGTGCTTGTCTTTGAACTACTCTTTGTGTTTTTACTTTTTGAGCTACTCTTTGTTGTAGCCTTCTTTGTACTTGAAGAACTAGAACTACTTGAAGAGCTGCTTCCTGATGAACTATTTGATGAGGAGCTGCTGCTTAAACTGCTTGATGAATTTGACTTACTGCTGTCTGATTTATTGTTTTTAAATACGTAGCTATCAGATACTCCATCCCAGTCTGATGGAACTTCGTCACCCTTTGTTCCGTCAAATCCTCTCCATGGTACAGGCTTTCCTGTATGGTCGTCATATCCATCTAAATCACAGTCTTCCATTGGTGCTGCATATGCTCTTTCTACAAAAACAGGTGTTGAAAATGTTACTGCTGTTGCAACGGCTAATATAAATGTTATTGGTAATAATTTTCTTAATATCTTTCTCATTTCGTACTCCTTTGGAAATTCCTACTTTGCTATTTAAATCTGAGTTTCGTTAATCTGACTAATTACTGGTTTTTGTTAATCTTTTTAATCTGATTAGTTGTTGATTTGTTTAATTCCTAATTATGCTGTTACTGCTTTGTTTTCTTCTTCGTCTTCTTTTTCAAATATTTCATCGTCAAGGCTGTCTTCCTGTCTTGCAACGATTGTAGCTGAAACCATTGCCCCTGTTATATTTGTTGCTGTTCTACCTGTGTCAGCCAAAGCTGAAATAGGAATTGTTAAAACAATAAGTTCAAGTGGAAGACCCATTACTGTTAACACGCTGGCTGTTGTTACAGTTGCTGTTCCCGGAACTCCTGCTGTTCCAAATGATACAAATAATGCTACAACTACTAATGTTATGTAATCTGTTAAGCTAAAGTTAATTCCAAGTCCGTAAATTCCGTATAGTGATACAAGAATTGGCCAAATACCTGCACATCCCGGCATTCCTATTGTTGTTCCAAGTGGTGTTGTCACATTTGCAACTTTTCCGCTCACGCCTATTTTGTCTGTAAGAATTTCTGTTGCTACAGGTAATGTTCCTGCACTTGACTGTGTTGAAAATGCAACAATCTGTGCCGGAAGAATTTTTTTGAAGAACTTAATAGGGTTAACTTTTGCAAAAACTTTAAGTAATACTGCATTAATTAAATATGAATCTATAATGAATGCTATAAAGCATACAATTAACAACATTACAAGTGACCAAATCATTCCTGATGAATTGATTCCATTTCCAACACTTGTTGCTACTAAAGTTAAAACTGCATATGGTGTAAGTTCAATAACCCAATCAAGGATTTTAAAGATGATTTCCTTAAGTGCTTCCACTAAGTTTTTAAATGGTTTTACTTTTTCTTCGTTGTCATGTGCCACAAATACATACGCCACAGCTACAAGAATCGCAGTAAAAATCATTGGTATTGTGTTTTCTTCTGCTATATCTGATATTACGTTTCTTGGGAAGAAATTTATGAAAATTTCTGAAAATGATGTAACCTTGCTCTGGAATGTTGTTGTATCAAGTCCGTCAATTGAAAGATATGCATTTCTGCCTACTCCAAAAACAAATCCTAAGCCAAGTGCTAACATAATGGCAAAGAATGTTGTTGTAATAAGCCATCCAATTGAACGGAAGCCTATTCCTTTAAGTTGTTTTGTGTTTTCAAGTGAAGTAATACTGCTGATAATTGCCACAATAATTAATGGGCTTACTAATGCACTTAAAACACTTACATACGCTTTTCCAATAGGTGTTATCCATGATGTATGTCCATGGAATATAAATCCAATTGCCACACCTGCTGCAAGTGCTACTATAACCAATAATGTAAAATCTAATTTTTTACTTAGCTTAAATATTACAAAAAATAAAACTAAAACAACTACCAATGCTGCTATTGCTGTAAAATCCAAATTCATCTTTTTTCTCCTTGTATTCTACAGGTGCCACTTACCCCTGACACCTTCTTCTCTTTCTTTTTGTATTTTTCCTTTTCGTGCTTATTTTTCATTCTCTACTCTATTAATTTCTATTTTTTTACTCTTACTTTCTTAACTGCACTCCAAGAAGAATATGTTTTCTTACCATTCTTTGTTATGTACGCTCTTACTTTGAAGAAGTAAGTTTTCTTTGCTTTTAATTTCTTGTTTGTAAATGAAGTTGCCTTAGCCTTAAGTGTTTTTACCTTCTTGTACTTACCTTTCTTTTTGTTTGCTCTGTAAACTTCATAGCCTGTAGCTCCTGCAACTTTTTTCCAAGTAATCTTTGCTGATTTTTTTAAAGCTTTAGCTGTTACCTTAGCTGGAACTTTTACTGTTACTGCGGGTACCTTCTGTTCCTGACTTGGCTTATTAGTTGTTGTTGGCTGTTTTATATTAGTTGTTTCTTTAATGTCAAAGAATGTATTTAATGCCTGAACTGCTTCGCTTGCAAAATCAACATATGACAAACCATCCTTCGGTTTAGCATTGCCTGTTCTATCAGTTGCTTCTTTTGCCTCCTTTGTTCCTAAAACCCAAGTAAGCTCTAACATATATTCTGTGTATGTGCCATCGTTTGCTTTGTTCTTATGTAACCAATTCTTTGTTACCGGATTTGCTGCATTCCTGTTATATTGGATTAAGAAAGGCATCTGTAATCTGATGGCACTCTTGTTACTTCCATCTTCCCAAGGTTTTGCGCTTGTTGCTTCTGCTGTAACATCACCGTTAGGATAATATGAAATACTGTTGTTCTTATTTGAATTATTCTCTGTTGTAAAGTTTCCTAAGTATTTAACCAACTCACCATATACATAACTAATGTTGTTATTTCCTGTTGCTGGATTTACACTACTTCTTGAGTTAAACACGCTACTTCCTGCTGTTACTATATTAATGTCATTTCCTGTTCCGAAAGTTAACTGATTTCCAATTGTTGTATCATAAACATAAACCTTCTTGCCCGCCTGTTTAGCTTTCTGTGCAATGCTTCCGATAATTGCCTGTGTATTGTGGCACCATGAAGCACCAAAGAAAATAACATAATCACCATTTGAATTTAATAAATCAATTAATTCATTGAAGTTAACCTGATGAAGTGGGAAGTTGTTCTGATCTTTTTCTGTAAAGATTTTTACTGCCTTACCAGTTCTGTTTGCATTTGCAACTCCTTTATTGTAGTTAATGTATGTAGCTGATCCATTATAAACTCTACTAAAGAATTCGTAATCTGTTCTTACGCTTGCCTTAGCAACCTGTCCGTTTTTCTGACCTTTTCTAAATACTTTTTCGATGTCCTGTGTTGCCTGTGCCTCATTGTAATCATTTGCATCTTCTAATTCATAGTATGCATTGATTTTGTTTCCTGCATCTGTATTTTCATAATTGAAAAGTAATGTGTCGTCTCCGTTATATTCATTGATTACATTTTCATTTGGAAGTAACTCTGTAATTCTCTTCCATAATTCATTAATTGAAGTTCCTCTTGAACCTTTAAATTTTGTATCTTCGTCAGTAATGTCTAACTGATATCCGTCAACGTAAGGATCAAAATGATAAATCTTTGTTATTCCGTCTTTCTTTGCAATTTCATTGATTTTTGCAATTGTAGCCTTACTTGTTTTATGCTCAGGTCCTGCAAAAACAATGTAGTAATTTCCCTTGCTACTTAAGATGTCTAAAAGTCTTTCCTGTGTAACACTCTCAAAAACATGTCCGCTTTCAACTCCTTCATATGAATCTGCTATGTAATCTCCTGTTGTTGCCTGTGCTGTTTTAGACCAAGGATAAGTTGTCTGTGAATCCTCTGCATAAGTTGAAACCTGATTTGAATTAGTCTGTGCCTTTACTGTAGTTCCTGTAAATAAAGAACCTATTGTTAATGTAGCTGTTAATGCCACAGCTGTTAATTTCTTTAGTCTCATATTCTTTCTCCTTTAATAGTTGGCATGTTGTAATCTATGTATTTTTGTAACTATTCAATTTGTAATCTTTTTATGTGTGTTTATAGTTTTTGTTGTTATACATATCTGTAATCTAATCTTTTTAGCAACAACATCGTATGCTATTAAAGTATTTGTTTTGAAGTCTGTTTTTAAAATTTGTAGTAACCATTTTCTCTCCCAGCTTTCAGTTTTAAAATTGTTAGGTTTGTTTATAATATTTCTTTTCATTTTCCTATGTATTTAGTAGGATATAAGTTATAAAAAATGGGAAGCAGTTGTTTTTTGCTTCCCAAGACATTACTCATATTTATTTGTTTAGGTCTTACTGATTTGACGCGCACAAACAAGGTATGATGTAATATCTTCCACAGCAACACATCATACAACACATATGAATATTTCTAACAAATGTTCTTATTGTACTCATCATTTTTCCTCCTAAACTTAATTCCTAAATCTTATTAATTTCTTTAATCAATTCATATTTTTCATACTTGATATGTAGGATTATATTCCTATAATTCCTATCTGTCAAGTATAAATTATAATTTATTATGATATTTATTATATTATTTTTTACTGTGCTCATCTCCTCCCCGAAAAAAAGGACGCCCTCTCGGACGCCCTCAACTAATTCATTTATATTTTTTCATTATTTTATATGGCCATTACCAAAATATCATCATGCTATTGCCACAAATTTTTATGCAATTAAGCTTCTACTGTCTTATCTGACTTTTCAAAAAGCTTTCTCACACCCTGGATTGCTACAATTACACCAAGGCATAATAACAATACTGCAAAGATTAACTGTAATGTCATACCAAATGTTAATCCTGTTGTAAATAACTGACCACCTAATCTGTAGATTGTCATGCCAAGTGCTGTAAATGTTACTGCCATCATAAAGAACATTGGAATCCAAAGCATAGCGCCCTGACGTTTTGTTTTCTTTAAGAATACAGCACATGCAACTAATGCTAATACTGATAATAACTGGTTAGCTGAACCAAATAATGGCCAGATTTCTGCATAACCAACTTTTGCAAGTAAGTATGAAAGTACTAATGTTAAGATTGTTGCAAAATATTTGTTTGTTACTACTTTCATGAATGGGTTTAAGTTGTCCATATCTGTATCATCATCAATGAAGAATTCCTGGAATGAAAGTCTTCCTACTCTGGCTACAGAGTCAAGTGATGTTAAAGCAAATGCTGAAACAGCAAGGTTAATTAATGTAAATACCAACTGATGAGGTAAACCTGCTACTGATAAGAAGTTTGCAATAGCTCCTGCAAAAATCTGAGGCTGTGTAACAAGTCCCTGCTTTGCTGCTTCACCTGTTGCAAATGATGCAACTGCGATAAGTGCGATAACTGCAAGCATACTTTCCATTAACATTGCACCGAATGAAACAGGAAGCATATTTTTTTCATTTTTAATCTGCTTTGATGCTGTACCTGATGAAACAAGTGAATGGAAACCTGAAACGGCACCACATGCAATTGTTACAAACAAGATTGGGAATAAGTACTGTCCATCAACATTGAAACCATTAAATGCTGCAAGGTTACATGATGGATTAGCAACGAATACACCAATAATTGCACCAACAATCATAAATATAAGTAAGTAACTGTTAAGGTAATCTCTTGGCTGAAGTAATGCCCAAACCGGCGCAACACATGCTACTAATACGTAAGCAAAAATAATGATGTGCCATACTTCTCTTGATAAATAAACCGGGCACTTAAGACCAACTACTACTGCGAAAATAAGAAGTGCAATTGCAATTGCTGTGTTAACCCATTTGTTTAATTTACCATATTTTAATAACATACCAAGTGCTACAGCTTCAACAATAAAGATAATTGATGTCATGGCAACTGAGCCGTTAGCTGCAACTTTTGCACCTGTTTCAATGTTAAATCCGTTAAATGTTCCTGCTACTACATCAGCGAAAGCTGCGATTACAAGAATACAGAATAACCAACAGAAAGCTAAGAATAATTTCTTACCAACTCTACCAATGTACTCTTCAATAATAAAACCTATTGTTCTACCTTTGTTTTTAACTGATGCATACATTGAAGCAAAATCCTGAACTGCTCCGAAGAAAACACCACCAATTAAAACCCAAAGCAAAACAGGTAACCATCCAAAAATAGCTGCCTGGATAGGTCCGTTAATAGGACCGGCTCCTGCGATTGATGCAAACTGATGTCCAAAAACAACGTTTGTGTCTGCAGGTACATAGTCAACTCCATCTTCCATCTCATAAGCTGGTGTCTTAGCGTTTGGATCGATACCCCATTTGTTCTGAAGATAACGACCATATAACAGATAAGCACCGCCAAGAACTACTATGGCTATAACCATCATTAATATTCCACTCATTTTTTCATCCTTCTTTCTTATTATTTTTTAATCCTTTGTGGATAATAAATTATTTCTGTTAAGACAAAAGCGAAAACCATAAAATATAGGAAAACTTCCTATTAGTGTTATAAAATCTAATTATTAGAATTGCTACATGGATTGAGCTCTAACAATTCTAAAAAAAGAAAACGCCTTCGTAGTTTTAAAAACTACAAAGGCGACTATAAACTAACCGTGGTACCACTTTGTTTGCTGTATTAAAATACAACCACTTAACACTGTCAAAATTAACAGCTTCTTCTGTAACGTGAAGAACACGTCCCGACCTACTTGATAAAACTTTCGGCGAGCTGCTCCCGGGTGATGTCCTTACAGATACCATCTGCCACTTCTCAGCTCTCGTGACTCTCTGTAATCAAGTAATTTCCATAGGATATATCCCGTTCATTGCATTTCATTTTTTTGACTGTCATTAGTCTACCACTTTACCACGCTAAATTCAAGGTTAAAAAATATCCATAAATTATTGATGAAATTTATGATTTTTTGTACAAAATTTCAAAAATGGCTTACAAAATCCCAAAAAATCCCTATAAAAACAAATAACCAAATATTACACTTTTAAAAGCCAAAAAATTGTTAAATATTTTTGGCAATATTTTACAAAATATTAATACAATATCAAAAAAATATGTTAAAATTTAAGTATGGTTTATAAAAATAATATAACAACGTGGAAAGCATAAATTTTAAAATCCGTCACAGAAAACTTCAGTTGCAAAAGATAGGCAACTTTTTGAAATTTTGCGAGCATAGCGTAAAGCAAAAATCAACTGTCTGAGCGTAAGCGAGTTTTGATTTTTGTTTTACAATAAGCGGCGGAGCAAAATAAAAAAAGTAACGTGTTTGCACTGAAATTTTCTGTGGCGGATGTGGAAGCTTTATGTTAATCCACAGTTATTACAGGTTTGAAAGGAGATATTTTTTATTATGGCAAACAGAATTATGTTAAACACAACATCTTATCACGGAGCAGGAGCTATTGATGAAATAGCAACAGAAGCAAAAGCACACGCATTTAAGAAAGCTTTTGTTTGTTCTGATCCTGATCTTATCAAATTTAATGTTACATCTAAGGTTACAGACATCTTGGACAAGAACGATTTAGCTTACGAAATTTATTCAGATATTAAAGCTAATCCTACTATTCAAAATGTTCAGCACGGTGTTCAGGCTTTCAAAGATTCTGGAGCTGATTACATAATCGCAATCGGTGGTGGTTCTTCAATGGATACAGCTAAAGCTATTGGAATCATTATTGCAAATCCTGAATTTGAAGACGTTCGTAGTCTTGAAGGTGTTGCACCTACTAAGAAACCTTGCGTTCCTATTATCGCTGTACCAACAACAGCCGGAACTGCTGCAGAAGTTACAATTAACTACGTTATCACAGACGTTGAAAGAAAACGTAAATTCGTTTGTGTTGATCCACACGATATGCCAATTATTGCAATTGTTGACCCAGATATGATGTCATCAATGCCTAAAGGACTTACCGCTTCAACAGGTATGGATGCTCTCACTCACGCAATTGAAGGTTACACAACAAAGGCTGCTTGGGAAATGACAGATATGTTCCATCTTAAAGCTATCGAAATTATTGGCAAATCACTTCGTGGTGCTGTTGAAAATACAAAAGAAGGTCGTGAAGGAATGGCTCTTGGTCAGTACATTGCAGGAATGGGCTTCTCTAACGTAGGTCTTGGTATTGCACACTCCATGGCTCATACACTTGGTGCCGTTTATGATACACCACATGGTGTTGCCTGTGCTATGATGCTTCCAATTGTTATGGAATTTAACCAGGAATGCACCGGAGAAAAGTACAGAGAAATTGCTCGTGCACTTGGCGTTGAAGGTGTTGACTCAATGTCAGTTGAAGAATACAGAAAAGCTGCAATTGATGCTGTAAAACAGTTATCAAAAGATGTTGGAATTCCTTCAAAACTTGAAGCAATAAAAGAAGAAGATTTACAGTTCCTTGCTGAATCTGCTGCTGCAGATGCTTGTGCACCTGGAAATCCAAAAGATGCAAGTGTTGAAGATTTCAAAGAATTATTTAGAAAAATTATGTAATAATTATTTTTAAGAGTTATAATATACGGAAGTGCGAAAGTGCTTCCGTATTTTTTTGCAATGAGTTTTTATAGTAACTCTTTTCAACAAATTTTATTACAAGTTCGTTTTACTTTGTAAAAAATACAGTACTATTTTAGAAAGGATGGTTTTCCTATGAATAATCAGGAAGAATTAATAGAAACAGAATATAATCGTGCAGTAAATCTTTGGAATGAAACATACTCAGAATGTAAGCTTGTAGACTTGAAAGGCAAACCTCTTTCTGTTGAACCTATGTTTGATATTTGTCTTGACATATTTGCAAGCAAATGTAAGAAAGTTTTGGACTTTGGCTGTGGAACAGGCGATATCATTTTCCAATGTTACGAATTTGGTAACACCGGCTACGGTCTTGGCGTTGACGTATCTGAAACCGGAATTAACTATGCAACAAAAATGGCAAAAATCAACAACTATGATAATCTGGAATTTAAAGTTGGAAATATTTCTGCTCTGGATTCTTATGAGAATGGCTCTTTTGATGGCATTATTTTGTCTAACGTTCTTGATGTAATGCCAAAAAATATAGCTTCAGAAACATTTTCAAAACTTACACGTCTAATTCCTAAAGGTGGACTTATGTTTGTAAAACTAAACCCATATTATGAGGAAGGCTACCTTGAGTCTTTTGGATTTAAGCCTATTGCCAACAATTTGTTTGAAGAAGATGGGGTGCTTAGATACCGCGAAGTTGATACCGCCTCATGGAAGCAGGCATTTGAAAAATATTATGAAATAATACGTTATCTTGAATTTCCTTACCCTTGGCAGGAAGGAATGAACAGACTGTTTCTGTTGCAGAAGAAATAAAATTCATGTATGATATGTCCAAAAAGGGATTCATGCAAACACGTTGATTTTTGCTTTACGCTATGCTCGCAAAATTTCAAAAATCCGCCTATCGTTTGCAAAGAATCCCTTTTCCTGACATATCTAACAATATAATTAACTTATTACTCTTCAACCGAATCTACATCAATTATAATTTTGTTGCAATTCCTACATAGATACGCGTCAACGTATGTCTGTGTTAGCATACTTGTAAGTTTTACACTTTTAGCACCCTTCTTTTCAGATTTCCATTTTAAGGCATATCTGTCCTGATTTATTTCACCTTTTTCCATTTCTGAATTGCAATATGGACATTTCATTTCCATCATTTATCACCTCATTTAATTTGCTTATAGTGCAAATTTCCCTTCTAAAATTCCAATCTTGTGTCTATTAAGATTTTTATTTTTTATCTGACATTAGTTTCTTAATACCATGTTTTAGTCCATCAACTGTTAACGGATACATGTCTACCAGCTCACGTATCTTGCCTTCTGATTCCATCCAGTACATGCTGTCTGCCTGACTATGGAATGACGGATTGAGCCATATTGTATGTGGATATTTTTTTGCAAATATCTGCATCCATTCGTAGCCTGACAAGCCGTTGTTAGGACCGCTGTAGTTACCGTTTTTGTCATAAAACTCTTCCGGTGCCATACCTGCATCGCCTACAATTATGACTTTGTAATCCTTGTCATAATTCTTAAATGCCCAAGATGTGTCTATCCAGTCACCGCTATTACATTCCGGATTCTTGTACAACTTGGCATAAATACAGTTATGAAAATAAAAAGTTTTTACATCCTTAAAATGGTTCGCCTTGTGAACTGCCTGAAATAGTTGATTGCACAACTCGCTGTAAGGATACATTGATCCACCGCTGTCAAACAAAAGCATTAACTTAACTGTATTCTTTCGTGGCTGCTGAAATTCAAGTTTCAAATAACCACCCTGATTACATGTTGAGTCGATTGTTCCATCTATATCTAATTCCGTTTTTGGCAAATCAAGCTTTCTTGAATACTGGCGAAGCTCCCTTAAAGCAACCTGAAACTGACGCATTGTAAGCTTTGTATCTCTACGAAAATCCTTGTAACGACGCTCTCCCATTACTGCAAAAGCTGTCTTCATTCCTGCCTGATCGCCAATCTTAATACCGCCGGCAACTCGTCCGTTTCTACCAAACTCAGAGCCACCACCGCTACCAATCCAGTATTTACCACCGTTGTGCTCACTGTTCTGCTCAGCAAGTCTTTCCCTAAACATACGATGAACCTCGGCAGCTTCACGCTCTGATCTTGTATCAACATACCTGTCAGGATCTGTCATCTCTCCCATCTCACTGTCAGTATGAAGCCATTCATTTATCTGATCCAAATTTAATTTTTTGTCTTTAATATTTTTAAAATACTCTAAGAAGCTGGCGTCTAATTTGTCATAGTCACCTTCATTTTTTACAAATATAGTACGACATAAGTAATAAAAATCCGTAAAATTAGAATGAGCCAGGTCTTTATCCAAGGCGTCCATCAAAGTAAGCCATTCTGTTGTGGATATGTTAAGACCATTACTTCTCATAGTATAGAAAAAGGAAGTAAACATATTATTCCTCCATTCTATTACAGATTCATTCTTACTACTGTTTCTAAATCTTCATCCTTCTTAATAAGCACACCAAGATATGGTAATTTCTGCTCAATAGTATCAGGATCAACGCCACCTATCATTAACGCTCTAATCCAATCAATAAATTCTGACGTACTTGGCTTCTTTCTAATATCTCTAATATTTCTGATTTTGTAGAAAGTCTTCATTGCCTGCTCCAAAAGATTCTCTTCCAAATTTTCAAAATGAGCATTTACAATAAGCTTCATTAATCTTTCGTCAGGGAAGGTAATATAATGGAAAATACAGCGTCTAAGGAAAGCGTCCGGCAATTCCTTTTCTGCGTTAGATGTAATAATAACAATTGGTCTAACCTTTGCCTTAACTGTTTCTTTAGTTTCATTAATATAAAATTCCATCTTGTCCAATTCCCAAAGCAAGTCATTAGGAAATTCCAAATCTGCCTTGTCAATTTCATCAATTAACAAAACAACCTGTTTATCTTTCTTGAAAGCCTCGCCAAGCTTTCCAAGTTTAATATATCTTGAAATATCGTCAACACCCTCTACACCAAACTGGCTGTCGTACAAACGCTGAATTGTATCGTATATATACAAACCATCCTGAGCTTTAGTTGTTGATTTAATATTCCAAATAAGCAGTTCCATATCCAATGATTTAGCTACTGCTTCTGCTAACATAGTCTTACCTGTTCCCGGTTCACCTTTAATCAATAAAGGCTTCTGCAATTTAGTAGCCACTTCCACAGATGCCATTAAATCATCTGATGCCACATAAGTATCTGTTCCTGTAAATCTTGTTTCTTTTGACATTTAAAAATTCCTTTCGCCGGTTTTACTTTTTTCGCTATTTGCGTAAATTATAACATATGAAACAAATAAAATCATTTTATTTATTAAACAAATTAATATTTATGAATTATTAAATTTAATATTTGTTAATTATCAACTTTAATCTCTTGATGCACTTGTCAATCCATTAAATTAACAATCTGATAATCTTTAGTAATCTGTAAATGATTATCTTTTTTCATTCATAGATTTCACGATTTCACCAAATCGCTCCACAACCTTTCCGTAATTCTCCTTTAAATGAGGATACAGACAATCGCTGCAATCCTTAATCCCATTATCCAAATACCTAAAATTGCCACCACACTTATCGCCCAAAGTATAAAGAGGACAATAGCAAAATAAACAATTAAAATTATTTCCATCAGCATTCTTGTGACAAGGGAAAAATTCACATTTCCTATGAGAAAAATAGGAAAATTCTTTTTCCTCCCAATATTTCTTAGAAATCTCTTCCTTTTTATCCATATTTTTCAAAAAAACTCCTTATTTTTTTACAATATTCACTTTTATTTCATATCTAATTCACAAAATAACCACACTTTCACTCTATACTATAGCCATAGCAAACGAAAAACAGTTTTTAAACAAAACAGCAAAAAGTTTTTCATAAAAAGATTCATAGTCCGATTAAATTCGGATTGACATATATTAGTTTTTTTATTTTCTACTCCTTCTTATTAGAACATCCTTCCCTCGGATGTTCTAATTTTTTTACAGTTTACCAAAGCCATACTCCACCTGTGCTTGCACAAAGGTGGAGTAATGGCCTTGGTAAACGCCCCAAATGAGCAATATGGCGAAACATCATTTCGCCATATGCGAATTGGGGCAATAATTGCGAAAGCAATTATTGTAAAAAATTCTTCTTGAATACATTAATTCCACGATAACGAATTGGGGCAATAATTGCGAAAGCAATCCCTACACCTCCAAAAAATCCAGCCCATTCTCTGACTTCAAATACATCATCATAAGATAAGCCCCTCGAAGTGTTACTCTTTCTTCCTTTAATATTCTCTTCACCTGCTCCTTATCTGCCAGCATAACCTGTATGCGCTCGGCACTTTCAAGCTGCTGCTCCACTTCTTCAACGTGAATTGTTCCAAAGACTGTGCAATTTGACTCATCTGTAAAACCCGGTCCCATATAAAAAGGTCTTCTAAATGCTTCATTGCCACCTTTATATACTTTCAAATCGAAACCTGTTTCTTCCTTAATTTCTCTAACAGCCGACTGCTCTGCCACTTCTCCCGGATCTATGATTCCTGCTGGAAGTTCATAAATATATTCGTCCAAAGGATATCTATATTCCTTAATTACTAATAATCTTGGTTTTTCCTCATCTGTTACGGCATAAACAACAATGCCCTCAGGAGTATTGTCTTTAGTTTTTAATTTAATATGTTCTTCATCTCTTCTTGATACAAAATAATAGTCAAAGACTTTTCCTTCTCTATCTATCGCATCTAATTTGTATAAATTAAGAAATGGATTATCTGATTGTTTCTTCACCTTTTTATAATTAGACATAAAAACCTCTCTACATTATCCTTAAATCTTTACTCCTAAAAAGACCGCTTACCTTCTATGGTAAGTGGTCTCTTTGATATTATGCAACTATAATTGTATATGCCTTTAAAAATTCTTTTCCCGGCTCTACTTTATTTATATTGTTCTTCTGTGAAATTTCCTTATTAAAACCTCTGTCGTCACAACGTCCCATCCATGGCTCTAAGCATACAAATGGAGCATCCTTAACTGACCAAATTCCGAAACTTGGGAACCCTTCACATTTCATTCCAACATAAGGTGTTCCATCCTTGTGACATACCCATGCTTCTTCAATCTGAGTTCCATCCAAAATAAGTGCGTCATTGTCAAAAATTTCTTCATTTAATACATATGTATTATTTTCAAGCTTAAGTGTTCTTTTTTCTTCCGGAATTGCTGTTCCCATTCCGTCTTCTGTTTCTTTATCTACTAAAATATATTCTAACTGATCCTTGCCGGGGAATTTAAGAATATAATCTGACTTAACTTCATCTTTCTTGGCAAATCTAAATGCAGGATGAGCACCTATTGTAAAATACATTGTCTCATTTCCTGTATTTTCAACCTTCCATTCAACTTTAACTTCTTTACCTTCTAAGTAATAATTAATAAATAGTTTAAAATCAAAAGGGTATTTCTTCTTTGTTTCTTCTGATGAATTTAACAAAAAAGATACCATGCTATCTGTGCTTTCCACACATTCAAAAACACTATCCCTTGCAAATCCATGCTGGCTTGTAGTGTATTCCTCTCCATTAATCAGCATCTTGTTCTTGTATGTTTTACCTACATTAGGGAAAAGAACCGGTGAATGTCTCTTCCAAAACTCAGGATTACCTTCCCATATAATATCTGTTCCATCTTCCTTATTGTAAATTTTTGTAATCTCTGCTCCGTCTTCTGATGCTTCTACCAAAAGATACTGATTTTCCAATTTCATTAAAAGTTCCTCCTTTATTTTTCCTTTCAATTTTACTTTGATTTTATATTGATTATTAATTTTAATCGCATAAATGTTTTATTTAAAATTATTATTTAATTTCTGTTATATTTTAACGACTTTCTTTTTTTGTCTTTATACATTTTTTTATCTGCATCACTAAACCACTGATCAACAGATTTTTTATTTCCATTTTCATCAATGTAGAAACTTATGCCTCGCGCTATTGACACATTATATGGATTGTTTCTTTCAACATTAAACTTGTGGCAAAAACCATCACTGGCATAAAGTATTCGACTATAATCTGAATTACATACATATATAACCTGCTTTGATGCCATAATTAAATTCTCGTATTTCTTATACAAGTTAAGGGTTCCCGCAACTCTTTTCTGTATTTCAAACATATCAAAAGGATATGTAAAATAATCCATTGCACCTAATTCGTAGGCTTTCTCAATGTTTTCGTGATTATCTTCCGCTAAAATCACAATTACCGGAATACGTTCAATAACATATTCTTCATTCATCCATTCCAATACCTGATATCCGTTAGTTTCAGGCATATTTAAATCCAATAGAAGTGCTGAAAATGAATCTTCTTCCTTCTTTAGTAACTCGATTGCTTCTGTTCCATCTTTTGCTTCTGTAACAATATATTCATCTCCGAGGATTTCTTTCAGAATTTCTCTATTCATCTTGGAATCATCCGCAATTAGTAATCTATTTTTTTCTCTTGATTCCTTTATCATAAGTATTCACTTCCTCCACTTCATTCTTTTTCTTTCATTTTCTATCTCTTTCTATATTTTAACACAAATGTCTAATTTTTCGTAGCATTGCTTTGCTTATTTTTTTGCTAAAAATATACAGCTTTTAATACGCTATTTTTATTTATTTTTTATTGATTTTTTCTTCTTATTTTGCTATCATATCAAAGGATTATATAAGTTCATGATATGGATGAACGTTTCTACTAACTGCCGCAAATAGTTATCTATAATCTTTATTATAGGTGAATTTTATTTTGCGGTATTTTTGTGTGCAAAAAAGTATTTTTAATTTACTTTAATTATTACATTTAGGAGGATTTTGAATGAGACATTACGATGTTATTGTAATTGGTGCCGGACCGGGTGGTATTTTTGCCACATATGAATTGGCAAAAAAGCAGCCTGAACTTTCTATTGCTGTTTTTGAAGCCGGACATAAGTTATCAGGAAGAAAGTGTCCTATTGATGGTGACAAGATTCCTAACTGCATCAATTGTAAAAGCTGCTCTATTATGAGTGGTTTCGGTGGTGCCGGAGCTTTTTCTGATGGTAAATATAATATTACTAATGATTTTGGTGGCACTCTTTATGAACACATTGGTAAAAAACAGGCCATTGAATTAATGAAATATGTTGACGAAATTAACATGGAACACGGTGGAGAAGGCACAAGACTTTTCTCAACTGCCGGAACTAAGTTTAAGAAGATTTGTATGCAGAACAAGCTTAAACTTCTTGATGCTTCTGTTCGTCACTTGGGAACTGACATTAACTATGTTGTTCTTGAAAATTTATATGACGAATTAAAAGATAAGGCTGATTTTTACTTTGACACACCTGTTTCTTCAATTACTCATTTAGATAACGGCTATAGTATTCATACTGAAGATGAAGATTTTGAATGTAAAGATTGTATTGTTTCTGTAGGTCGAAGCGGAAGCAAGTGGATGGAACAGGTTTGCCACGAAATGGATATACCTACTAAGTCTAACCGTGTTGACATTGGTGTTCGTGTTGAACTTCCTGCTGTTATCTTCTCTCATCTTACAGATGAATTGTATGAAAGCAAGATTGTTTACCGTACACAGCAATTCGAAGACAATGTTCGTACTTTCTGTATGAACCCACACGGTATTGTTGTTAACGAAAATACTAACGGCATTGTTACTGTTAACGGACACAGTTATGAAGGTGAAGAAATGCAGACTGAAAATACTAACTTTGCCCTTTTGGTTGCTAAGCATTTCTCTGAGCCTTTCAAAGACAGTAACGGATATGGTGAAAGTATTGCCCGCCTTTCTAATATGCTTGGTGGTGGCGTAATTGTTCAGCGTTTCGGTGACTTAGTAAGAGGTCGTAGAAGTACTGAAAGCCGAATTGAAGAAGGACTTGTTACTCCTACTCTTTCAGCTACTCCAGGTGATTTAAGCCTTGTACTTCCAAAGCGTATCTTGGATGGAATCATTGAAATGATTTATGCCTTAGATAAAATTGCTCCAGGTACAGCCAATGATGATACATTGCTATATGGTGTAGAAGTTAAGTTCTACAATATGGAAGTTGAACTTAATGACAATCTTGAATGTAAATATGACGGATTATATATTATCGGCGACGGAAGTGGTGTTACACATTCACTTTCACATGCTTCAGCCAGTGGTGTTTATGTTGCAAGACATATATGTGAAAAGGCAGAATAAAGGGAGAATAAAGGGAGAAGATTAATGTTGCAGGGAGGATGTAGCATTATTGGAAAGCCACGACGGATTTGCGTCGTGGCTTTTGCTTTTGAGATTAGTTTCTATTTGTGTTTTTTGAAGATTTTCGCTCCATTTTCCGTACAAAGTCGTCCGTGGAGATGTCCACACTCTGGGGGCAGTATAAGTTGTTTTTTCGGTCACGACTACGTGTCATAGAGCGAAAACGTTGTATGACACGTAATTATTGAATTTTAGCTTGTCCTTTCGGCTGAATTTACGTGTCGGTGAGCCGAAACGTTGTACCACACGTAATTACTAGAAATTTCATTAATATTTCGAGAATAATTACGTGTCAGCGAAAGGAAATGTTATATGACACGTAACTGGAATCGGCATTACGCATAGTTTAATCAGTCTCTTTATTTACATAAATCAACTGATTATCTATTTTCTTAATTCTGCCAATTAATCTGCTGTTCCTTTATTAGCGGATATCTGACTACTTCCGCGCCATCTAAGTTTTCTCTGTTCATATCAACTGCTGTTATCTGCTGATTATCATATGTTGTATAATAATAAATTCCCTTTTTAGCATTGCAACATGAAGTGTACAATGTGATTTCGTACTTATCTTCCGCTACTTCACAACAGCCTCTCTGCTGATCAACAGATCCTAAAATATGGAAGAACTGGCTTACACTTTCTGCCTCTGAATTACCTGAAACAGAATTCATCTTTGTGAAGGCAACCTTAGCAAAACGTGAGGCTGATGATAAATCTCCCGGAAGTCCTAACGCTCCCATTCCTCTGCTATAAGTTGTCAAATCAAGTTCTGATGCGAATTTGTTTTCCGGCTGTCTTGGGGACAGGTTCATGTAATTGTTTAACATAAACATCTGCTGTGGAAATGGTGGATTGTTAGTCAACACTCCTACAGGATTGTCATAAACCTTTAATCCTTCTGCCACAGGTTCTACAGTTATGGATTCTTCACTGTCTGAAATAATCCAATGTAACTGAGCTGATGGCAACTGCTCACTAAAAGGTGTTGAAACAAGATTCATTCTGCCTATAAGTTCTCTCGCCTCTTTAACTGACTGGCATCTACCAAGAATCCATGGAATAAATTCAAACTGGGCTATATTGTCCCTGCCCTCTTCAATAGGCTGAAACTTAGCATTGCCCACAAAATTAAGCCCTGCCATTCCAAGTCCCTTCTCATTAATTCCATCATAATACAATGGGTACCCTCCTGCCACATATGCCATACCGATAATTGCATAATGGCTCTCCAATATTCCCATATGTCTAAAATCAAATCTATAATTTCTAGGTGTTATTGTCACCTCATCACCATATGAAAATTCATAGTCTAAAGTTCTTCCAAAATAAAAATCATTAGTTTTATAAGTTGCTGCTGTACACATATCTCTCCTTATTCAAAATACTGTTTAGACAGTCTTTCAACCTCTGTCTTAACTTTTTCCAAAATATCCTCAGGTCCTACAATCTTTACACCGTCACCTAAAGAAAATATCCATGAAATAAACTGATTGCTTACTATTACTTTTACATTTGCAATAAAATGTTCATCATCTTTTGGTATAAACATAGTGTCTTTTCCGAATCGGTCAATAATAACACCTGCCATTTCGTTTTTGCACTCTAGTTTTATTATTTCCTCTTCGCCGGAAAACATACCAAATACTTTCTTGGCATATAAACCTACATCTGCATTCTGCCCGCTAAACTTTTCTCCTCCAAGTCGTGGTTTGTCCAAAAATTCAATGTTAAGCATCTTATCAACCCTGAAATGTTTAACTTTTTCATCACTTGAATCAATTGCAACCATATAATAGTTCTCATCATCCCAAGTTAAAGCCCAAGGACTTACTATGTAAGGTTCTCCGTCCTTTCTCAAAACCATTTCCTTCTTCACATTCCACTGGAAATACTGAAAACTAATCATAGAATTTCTGTCAATTGCAGTATGTATCTTATCCACATTATAATAAATCTTCTCATTAGTTGTCTTTACGCGCTGAGATACATAAACCTGATGCTGAAGCTGTGATGCCTGATATTCGCTTGCCAAACCCTCAATCTTCTTAATAAGTTGGTTAGTCTTCCTTTCAGTAATGAATTTAGCTGACTGCACCGAATCTACCAATAACTTCAACTCTGCCAATTCAAACTGTCTGCTTACCAAATAATAGTAATAAGTTCTGTCGTGCTGTTCTCCTACAATATCCAATCCATATTGACGCAAATTCTCAATATCATTATAAAGACTTTTACGTTCAGCATTCACCCCATACGCCTTTAACTCACTAATGATTTCATTCATTGTTATGCTATGCTGCTCATCAGTTTTCTCAGTTAATATCTTTATCAGATATACTATCTTTAATTTCTGATTGCTTCCTTTTGCCATACCTACCTCCTTGCCCCTAAGCAGGTCTGTTTCTTTTGTTAAAAAATATACCTCTATTCTACACCAAAACAGTTGTATATTCTATGTAGCAATTTCAACAATTTTAGTCTATCATATATATTAATGTTTATTAGAGCTTCTCCACTCCTTTATTGTTTCACTTATAGTATTATAATCCCTTTGAAAAAGTTCTTCACTAATCTGCCTGTGTAACAAATCCCACGGCACCTTCTCCATTATCTTTGTTATAACAAAATCCTTGCTCCTCTGTTTGTACTTAGGCATACCGTTAATCTCCTGTATATGGGAAAGTTCCGGTCGCCACAATATACTTAGCTTACGCTTCATCTTATAAGTTCGTTGGGCACGCTTGTTAATTTCCGGCTCTCTTAAAACATTAAATTCCACACTTTCTTCCTTACTAATCGCCTCAATAATTCCCCAGTATTCCGGAACATGTTCTTCAATATGCTTTGAGTGGCTACTTCCCACAACCACATAATTATAATCAAAAAACTTATTATAATCCTTCACCTGTCTTGCAAGCCTTGCATATGTATCCGCATCACTTTTGATTTCCACGCCAATAAGCTTCTCTTCAAGAACAAGCATTACATCAGCTCTTGATTTTGCAATCTGCTTTTCTTCTATTATTCGTACCTTACCGAATTTTTCATCAAAAAAATCAAATAACGGCTCTCTTATATCCTGATCTTTTAACATTTCGTTCCTCTATTACACGTCCTATCCAACACATTCTATATTATATATGTTATTCTCTGTTATGTTTGATATTCTGTAATTCTAATCTCTCTATTTCGTGGACTTTGCCTTTGGATAAATTCTCTCCATTCTGCCATCATCAAAATGACTATCCATAACCTTCTGCCATTGGGAAGTTGCACTTATGCCCCTATCTCTCTCATCATATCTGATTAAGGCTAAGCTTGATACACCACAATTTATTACCATAAATATTATCAAAATCCATGTGACAATTTTGCCCCATAGCATTGGTAATAATTCTATTGCTCTAGATATGTATGGATAAAGTTTTTTAAACCAGACAACTGCTGCTATGCCCCAGAAAAAACAATACAACAGATTAATTCTACCACCCAAGTTAAAAGGAATATCGCTATAATCCCAAAATACTTTTCCAAAAACTATCTCCGTAAAAACGCTGCACAAATATTCATAAGCGCCACCAAGGAGAGTGCCTACCGCAAATAAGAAGCTATCGCTTTTGTCTTTATATTTATAAAGCATCTGAGTAACCACAGCTATTGCAAGTCCCCAGACAATACTAAAAGGTCCCCAAACCACACTGCTTCGGCTCATCCACACGCCTTCAGTTATTCTGCAAAAAATAGTTTCCGTTATATCACCAAGAAACGCTCCTATAAAAAACAACAATACTATTTTATAAAAACTACATCCATAGGCAAAAACCTTAGTTTCACTTTCTTCTTTTGACTGAACTTTTATATTTTCAGTTTTTTGTGCTTTAGGATAAGCTTTGTGAATACGTCCGTCTACAAAATTGTAAATTAAAGTTCCAAGTTTTACCCTAACGCTGTCTATCTTATCATTGGCACTTTCCCATTTTTTTAAATTTTTGCTTTTTCCTTTTAACAAAAGATAAGATGCCAATATGTCTACTATCATTACCCCTACAAGAACTAATAAAATGACGTTCATTAACAGTTCCGGCAAAATTGTAAGAATTTTTAATGTAATCTTATTTCCCCATTTTACAATAACATAACCTAAAAATCCCCAAAACACTGAAACAGGAACGCATACGTATCCGTCAAAATTCCATTTAACATTGGAGTAATCCCACCAACGTTCTTTAAATGCCAATTCAATAAGATGTCCTGCTATCCACTCAACTACAGTGGCATAAATCATTGCAAATAAAAATAGCCAGATTCCTGTTAATTCCTGTAAACCCACCGTAATTATTACTGCTGTTATTCCATAAAGAACACAAAAAGGTCCATTAACCAAACCTCTGTTAGCGAATTTTTTCTGTTTTAATGATGCTGATACTGTTTCAAATAACCATCCCAGAAATGAATATATAAAAAACAGCCATAATAAATCATAGACAGTAAAATGTATCATTGTCTTTCTCCTCTTGTATAAAACCCGGGTACAAAATATGCACCCGGGTTCTTTATTTAAACATATATTGTTCTATATATTTATATGACACTTATATGTGTCTTTTGACCTTTAAATTAGAGCTGTGGTCCTGCTGAAACTAAAGCCTTACCAGCTTCATTTCCTTCATACTTAGCAAAGTTCTTGATGAATCTTTCAGCTAAGTCCTTAGCCTTAGCTTCCCATTCTGAAGCATCAGCGTAAGTATCTCTAGGATCAAGGATTCCTGTATCAACACCTGTAAGTTCTGTTGGAACTTCAAAGTTGAAGTATGGAATCTGCTTTGTTGGTGCATTTAAGATGTCACCGTTTAAGATAGCATCTATGATACCACGTGTATCCTTAATTGAGATACGCTTTCCTGTACCATTCCATCCTGTGTTAACTAAGTAAGCCTTAGCTCCATTCTTTTCCATCTTCTTAACTAATTCTTCAGCGTATTTTGTTGGATGAAGCTCTAAGAAAGCCTGTCCGAAACATGCTGAGAATGTTGGTGTAGGTTCTGTAATTCCACGTTCTGTACCAGCAAGTTTTGCTGTAAATCCTGATAAGAAGTAGTACTGTGTCTGAGCTTCTGTAAGGATTGATACTGGTGGTAATACTCCAAATGCATCTGCTGATAAGAAGATAACGTTCTTAGCTGCTGGTGCAGATGAAATAGGTCTTACAATGTTTTTGATATGATTGATTGGGTAAGATACACGAGTATTTTCTGTTACACTCTTATCTGCAAAATCAATCTTTCCTTCAGCATCAAGTGTTACGTTCTCAAGAAGAGCGTCACGTCTGATTGCATTGTAGATATCTGGTTCTGATTCTTTATCTAAGTTGATAACCTTAGCGTAGCATCCACCTTCAAAGTTGAATACGCCGTTGTCATCCCAACCATGTTCATCATCACCGATAAGTAAACGCTTAGGATCTGTTGAAAGTGTTGTCTTACCTGTTCCTGAAAGACCGAAGAAGATTGCTGTGTTTTCACCGTTTAAGTCAGTGTTAGCTGAGCAGTGCATTGAAGCAATTCCCTTAAGTGGAAGGAAGTAGTTCATCATTGAGAACATACCCTTCTTCATTTCTCCGCCGTACCATGTATTAACGATAACCTGTTCACGGCTTGTGATATTGAACACAACTGCTGTTTCTGAGTTAAGTCCTAATTCTTTATAGTTTTCAACCTTAGCCTTTGAAGCATTGTATACAACAAAGTCTGGTTCGAAGTCTTTAAGTTCTTCTTCTGTTGGCTTAATAAACATATTTGTTACAAAATGAGCCTGCCAAGCAACTTCAACGATGAAACGGATTGCCATACGTGTGTCTTTGTTTGCTCCACAGAAAGCATCTACTACATAAAGTTTCTTATTTGAAAGTTCTTTAATAGCAAGATCCTTTACAGCAGCCCAAGCTTCCTTGCTTGCCTTGTGGTTATCATTCTTATATTCATCTGTTGTCCACCATACTGTGTCTTTTGAATTTTCGTCTTCAACGATAAATTTATCTTTTGGTGAACGACCTGTATAAATACCAGTCATAACGTTAACAGCACCAAGTTCGCTCTCCTGTCCTTTTTCGTAACCTTCAAGTTCTGGTTTTGTTTCTTCTTCAAATAATGTTTCATATGAAGGATTGTACACGATTTCTGTTGTACCTGTGATACCATACTTGCTTAAATTGATTTCTGCCATCTTATTTAAACCTCTTTTCTTTAAATATAGTAATATAATGAACACCTGCTTGCGCTGGCTCTTATATCAACCTTGTGGAACTAAAAAACAAAGTTCCTAATATGATATTATACATATTTTCGTTGTAAATTCAACTGAAATCGCCTTGTTTTTCCCTTATTAATAAAGTAAAGTGTTCAATTAATTAATGAAAGTGTTGGTTTTTAGACTAATTGAAGTCTAACTTTTGTGGTTCACCTCACTCACAGCCTTTTTATTTTGTTCCTGTATATTTAAAGTTTCTATTTTTATCTTCTCATATAACATATACATCCCCTGCACTCCTGCCACAAAGGAAATCACATAATACGGCATAATGTACAATGCCTTGCCTTCCCACAGGAAATGGAATATGAAGCCTCCAAGTACTGCCACCTGTAGTAACAGGTTCCAGATGGTAAGCTGTTTTCTTTTTGCTATAAGGTATGCAAGGTTTCCAAGCCAGATAAATATAAGATATAGTTTCATTATTACGAATATGATTTTGTTTGCTTTTCCCTTTTCTATACTTTTAGCTACCTTTGACCATTCTGCGTGATTATCCATTGCCTGAAGCATCCAGAAAGTTTGGAATGTTGGTTCGCACCACTGTGTTGTGATTTTATTTTTTGCAAAATCCACAAACTCTAATGGTTTGCTTTTAAACTCACTTAGTCGTTCACTTATGTTTTCTCCCGCTATTTCTGATGCTTTTTCACTGTCACGACCTGCGTTTACAAAAGTTGTCAAATTATAAGCGTTGTACCAGCCATCAACACCGCAACCTAACTCTTTTGTACCCTTCTGCAATCCCATGGCTATAAAGCATTTCGCCGGAACACCTTTTGAAATAGTTACATTAGCCTTTTTTGCATAATACAGATTTACACATTTAGGTGCCATCAACGCTCCCATTAAGATTATTGAGAAAACTACATATTTTAATTTTTGTTCTTTTATTCCATAAAATAAAGTAACCAAAACTGCTGCAATTACAAAAATCAAACAATTGCTTTTGCTTATTGTTCCCATGCAGAAAGCCAGAAAACTTATTACAAAATTAAGGATTTTTCCATTTTCTTTTGCAAGGATAAGATTATAGAAGCCTACTAATGAGAAGAATAGTCCAAATATTGTTCCGTACACAAAGAAGCTATAGAAAATCAATGGGAAACATCCAAAGACCATAACCCAATACAGATTGTGGATTCTAATATTATCTGTCATTTTGGTTAGAATCTTATATAGCATATTGAAAATTCCTGCCATTGCAAGAACATTAAAAAGCATTATTGCGATGTAATTATCTTTTCCGAATATGTAGTAAATAATTTGGATAATGCCGATTATTCCAAGCTGTTGCGGATATGCTACCAAATATCCTTCACCTGTAAGCTCGCTGTAATCTCCATCAAGAAAACTTGATGCAATTCTCTGAACAACACTTTGGTCACTTATAGGGTATGCCCTTGCCATAACTATGTATGCGATTCCAATTGCAATAACATATATTGTTGCAATATTGGCAAACTTCTTTGTATCCATTTTTAGTAATTTTGTATATCTGTCAATAATATACAGAATTGCAAAAATAGTTACCACATACAAAATTATCATAAGAATATTGTTAAGGCTATACTCTGCATATTCCTTGTAATCGTTAACTTTTATATCAATTTTTGTTGTTCCCAAAATATTAAAAATTGATAGAATTCCAAACATTGCCACAAGGATTCCCCATATTATTTTTTGAATTACATTTCCTGTTTTGTTAATTATTGCATTCATACTTTTCTCCGTTTCTTCTTTATTATTTATATTACAGTGTCTAAGGTCTTATCTCACATATGCCGTGCAATTATGTTTTAACATGCTAATCTTATCTAATTATCAGCTGTTCCAAGGATTATACTTATCAATCTCTTGTTTAACATTATTGTTCTGTTCCAAGGATTGATTATTACACCCTCAATTTCATCCACTGTTAATGCTGACTGAAAAAGCTTATCCATATCTGTTAAAAAAGTAGATTTTACACTGTCGCCACCTTTTAACTCTTCATCAAAACCTGTAAAAGCAACCCACCAGTTTTTTCCGTCTGATGTTTTTACTGCCTGAACGTTCATTTCATTGCTTAATGGTGAAGGTTCAACTGCAATAATAAGCTGTCCCTGTTCTTTCATTCTTCTTCTGATAACTGTAAGTGCGTGTGCCAACAGTTCAGGTGTAGACTGACTTTGAAGTGTGGCAATGGCTTCTTCGATTTTTTCATTGCCCTGCAGTCCCTTGTCCACTTTTGAATTATCTTTATTCATATTTACTCCATTCGTAATTTTTATTTTCAAAATGATTCCTGATTATTTTTGAAACCTTAGATTCCTAATTAGTTTTTGAATCATTTATTCCTAATTATTAAATTAAAGATTTTCCAATTATCTTAGATAAGATTTTGACCTTAGCATTTCTATTGCTTTGGAGGTCTTCCTGTCTGTAGCTATTATACCCTTTTTCCCCGATTTTTGAAACTTAGTTTTGTCGGCACTGCTTTTAACATTTATGCCAAGCAACTGGTTGTTGAAAGTTGAGCTGTCCTTAAAGTCAAATATGCACAACTGATTTTTTGCTCTTGTAACTGCCACGTAATAAAGTCTTCGCTCTTCCTCGTAAGTTTTTATTTCCTCATCTGTTGCTTTCTTTCTGTTGGCAACCACCTTTTCAGGAAAAACTCCGTCCTTTACATCCATTATGTATACCGTATCGTACTCCAAACCTTTGCTTGAGTGAATTGTAGACAAAGTAAATTTGCAATCATAATTGTTCTTTTTATTCTTTATAATCATTGCTAGTTCATCAAGACGATTTAGAAAATCTTCCGGTGTTTTCTCATTTGCTGCCAAAGCCTGGAGAATACTTATCTTGCCATCTTTTATTTTTGCTCTTTCAAGATAAGCAGAATAGCCCATGAAATTAACAATTCTATAAACTGCTTTGTAGGCCGACTCTTCTAAAATGCTTTCTATATGAGTCTTCATTGCCTTTAGACTTTTCTCCGTGCCTTTTGGGATTCTTCCATATCTTAATGCACCGTCAATTACGGGAATGCCTTTTTCTTCACTTATACGGCAGGCTTCAATTGCTCCCATTTTGCTTAAATATGTTCCGATTTTAAAATATATCTGCATAAAGATTTCCGTATCCTTTGGATTTTCTGCAAATCTTATTATGTTTTTTATGTCTGTAACTATTTTGTGATTGAAAAACGTCAGGTCAGCGTTTTTGATTTTGTAATCAATGCCACTTCTCTCAAGCATATCCACAACTGGAATTATGCTTTCATTATCTCTGTACAAAACTGCAGTATCCACGTTGCAGTTTTCTGCCACCTTTGTTAAATAGCTATACTGAGACTTTCTTGTTTTTACTTCAATAAGTCGAATATCTTTTACCATATCCCTTGAAGCTTTCATATTTTTCTTGTGTCTTAATTTGTTTTTCTGAATAAATCTGTCTGCTGCACTTACAATTGCTCCGTCAGACCTAAAGTTTTCTTCCATTAGAAGAATTTTTCCTTCAGGATAAGTTGACTCAAAAGAAAGCAATGCTTCCGGGTAAGCCGCCCTAAATCCGTAAATACTCTGATCCTCATCCCCAACCATGAACAGCTTCTTATTTTTCATTGCAAGTATTTCAATAATTTTGTGCTGGATTTTTGATGTATCCTGTGCTTCGTCCACGCAAATATATTGGTACATATTTTGAAAATATTCCAAAACCTGTGGTGTGGTCTTTAGCATTGTGTAGGCATAAACCATTTGGTCGTCATAATCCATTAATGACTGTCTGCGAAGTTCCCCACAATATGCCTTGTAAATTTCAGCAAGTGGCAGGTTTTCCTTCTTGCCAAGGCTTTCAATTTCTTCATTTGAAAGCATCATGTTTTTTATGTATGTAATCAGGGTAATAACTGTCTGCAAGTCATTTTCCGACGGATATTCGTTAAGTTCTTTCTGATAAATCAAAGACAATATTTTAGATTTAAAGCCTTCTTCCGTTATCAGGTCGAAAGCCTTTCTGCCGATGCAGTTTCCGTAATAGTTAATTATTTTTGAACAAATTCCGTTAATTGTTCTAAACTCAAGTCTTGCCGCCAGCTGTTCACCAAACATTGTTTCAAATCTCTGTCTCATATAGTTAGTTGCCGCAACTGTATATGTAATAGTGAGAATTGATTCAGGCTCTATTCCAAGACAATAAATCATATAACCCAGTCTTGTAACAAGAACCGTTGTCTTTCCACTGCCCGGAACTGCTAAAAGCAGTGTAGGATTTTGAACCGACTGCACTGCTTTTAACTGTTGATTATTTAGTTTTATATTAAACTGTTCTTTAAATTGCTCTAGCGTCATCTTTTTCATAATCAATAAACATTAAGAAGAAAGCAAAGAATAAAACTACTGAGCAACAAAGAATTGCTCTTTCGTGGAACATATGTATAAAGAAGTTACCGATTACTGCCCCGGTTACGAAGCATACAATAATTCCATAATACAATACTGCTTTCTTAAAATCTTCCTTATCTTTTTTGCGAATGAAATTACAAAGGTTCTGTGTACCACTTCTCAAATTTCCTATACACATAGTTGTGGCAATGCCGTTACCTCTGATTTTTCTAAAACTTTCAACCTGTATTCCGCAGGCAAAAGATGTAAGTGAGTTGGCTATAAGGTTCATGTCAAGTGGAATAAAAGCTACGCCTACAAGTATAATCCCCTCAAATAAAACAGACACCTGTCTCCAATGTAAAAGGTCTCTTTCTTTGGCACGAACAAGCTCTGCTATGGCAATTCCTATTGCAAAAGCAAAAACCGGGAAGAAGTAATGAAGCGCTCCCCTAAGATTCCCCGCTGACAAATTTACACCAAACAGCAACATGTTTCCTGTCTGGGCATTGGCAAAAACCTGATCCCTCTGTATGTAAGAGTACGCATCCATAAATCCACCTGAAAGTGCAAGAAGTATTCCAAGTTTTATAGTCTCTGACATCTGCCTTGTCTGTTTCATAATAATCAACTCCTATAATCATTTCTAATATTATCATATAATTATTTATATATTTTTTTCATTTCCAAATTTTTAGGATTCTTTTTTTGCATTAATATAATTCATAATAAGCTCTGCCGTCTTTTCAAAACCAATCTTACCTGTATCAAGGCAAAGCTGATATTCTTTTGCATCTCCCCACACTGTGTCAGTGCAGTATTTATGGAAAGATGTTCTTTTCTCGTCAACTTCTTTTATATACTTTTCCGCCTCTTTTTCTGAAATTCCGTCTCTTTCCATAAGATATTTTATTCTAAATTCTTTGTCCGCAAAAAGATATACTGATGTAACATCCTTGCTATCTTTGTATATTATATTAGCACATCTTCCAATAATTATGGCGTCTTTGTTTTCGGTAATAGCCTTAACAAGTTTTAATGACTTATCCATTGGCTTCGTATTTCCAAACCCCATTGCTATTCCATATAAAAGACTATTAATAGGTACTTCATTAAAAAAATTACTGTGTTCTTCAGCTTGTCCTAGCTGCTTTGCTTCTTCAAGCAATTTCTTTTTGTCAAAAAGTTCCATGCCAAGTTTATTAGCCAATATTCTTGCAACTTCATGTCCGCCGCAACCACATTGTCTTGCAATTGTAATTATCATAATATGCCTCCTATCCGCACCTCTTCAATCCTCGGTGGGATTTTTGCTTAATAGAATTTCCAAATTAATTTCTTATTAAATAAAAATCTGTCCGCCATTATTATAACTCTTTATATAAAATTTGCAAAAACAGATGCTCCTACCATTGTGCAAATTCCTGCTATTACTATTGAAAGGCTGCTCATTGCCCCTTCAATCTCGCCCATTTCCATTGCTTTTGCAGTACCAATGGCATGGGAAGATGTTCCCAGAGCTATTCCCTTTGCCACAGGATTTGTTATTTTAAATATTTTGCAAACTGCCTCACCACATATGTTACCAAGAACTCCTGTAATGATTATTACCGCAACTGTAATTGTAACATATCCACCAAGTTCTTCTGAAATTCCCATTCCAATTGCTGTTGTAATGGACTTAGGCAACAATGTTACATATTCTTCATGACCGAAATTAAATATTAAAGCAAATGCAAATATACAAACCAAACTTGTAAGTACACCCGAAATTATGCCTGCAAATATTGCTACCACATTCTCTTTAAGTAATTTAATCTGCTGATACAAAGGTATTGCAAGACATACTGTTGCCGGTGTTAAAAGATAACTTAAATACTGTGCGCTTTTGTTGTAATTATCATAATCTACCCTAAACAAGAGCAGACAGCATATTACAAATATTATTGAAATTAAAAGTGGGTTAAAAATAGCTGACTTAAATTTTCTTTTTAATAATAAGCCTAACTCGTATCCCATTACACTTATTACTACACCTATTGTCGTAGAATTAATTATCATCTGATTCATGTTTTTTTCTCCTCTTTATCGCATACTGGGTTACTTTTCCTGACACAGCCATTACAAGGACTGTTGACACAAAAGTAATAATTATAAGTGGAATAAGCATGGTTTTAAGCTGTTTCCAATAAACAACTATTCCTACTCCCGATGCAATAAACATTAAAGGCATTATTTCTATTAGAAAAGTTCCTGACTCTTTTACATCGTCTACTTTCACAATGCCTGTCACAAGCAAAACCATCATCAGACACAATCCATAAATACTTGACGGTATTGCCAACGGAATTAAATATTTTAAGATTTCACCTATACAGGTTACTAACATAATAATCCCAAATTGTCTCATATATTTCATAATTTTCACCCTTCTTTCCACAAAACGCGACAGTCTTAACCGTCGCGTCTTTAATAATACATACTTTTTTTAATTATGTACATAGTTTTGTGGTATTAATTTAGGGCTTTTTTTGCACTTTCTAGTATTATTGTTTCCTGACTCTTTCAATTCTAATTACATAAAAAGCCCAAAACAGTTTTCCTTAGAATATCCCATTTTAAAAACACTGACTTCTTTTGTTTATTTGGATTATTTATATGCTTTATCCTTGTTAATGTTGTTTAACACTTCTGTTGTCAAAAGCATTATTGCAGTAAATATTAAAATATATACCGGGAATAATCCTATGTTAATATACTGGGCAATAAGTCCGAATAATGGTGGCATAAATGTTGTTCCCACATAAGCAAATGCCATCTGTATTCCGATAACCGCCTGTGAATTATCCGCGCCAAAGTTAAATGGTGTTGAATGAATAATTGACGGATATATTGGTGCGCAACCAAGACCTATTGTTATAAGTCCTGCCAAAGCAATAGCTGAACCCGGTATTGGCATAAATAACATTGCAATACCTGCCACAATTATTACAATTCCAAGTCTTATCATATTCTTGTCGCCTAACTTGTCTGCAATAAATCCGCACAGGAAACGTCCAAATGTAATTCCTATGTAGAAAAATGCTGCAAACTTGGCTGCTATGTTGCTGTCAATGCTTCTATTTAATACAAGATAGCTTGCACACCACAATGTTGTTGTCTGCTCAACTGCACTATAGCAAAAGAATGCAAATAAAATGTAGATTACCCCTTTAATATGTAATACTTCTGATAATGATTTAGCTTTTCTCTCCCGTGGTTCTTCCTGAGTTCTTTCGTTATTTCCATTGATTACATTGTTTTCGCTGTTTTCTACTTTTTTCCATAATGGCAATGTTATAAATAATGCTGCTGTAAGTGTAAACTGAAGTACTGAAATAACACTGTAACCACCACGCCAGCCTAAACCATGAGCCATACATGTTCCTATAATATATGGTCCTATTGACGCGCCAACTCCCCAGAAACAGTGGAGCCAGCTCATATATTTTGAGGAATAATGTAGTGCAACATAGTTATTTAATGCCGCATCTACAGCTCCTGCACCTAATCCATATGGTACTGCAAGCACACATAATATTATGAAACTATGTGATAGTGAAAATCCAAGCAATGCTACTGCTGTCATTAATACACTAATAGCTGTAACTTTTCCCGTTCCAAGCTTAATGTTTAATCTGTCCGAAAACAAACTTGATATAACCGTTCCCAGGGATATAATCATTGTTATAATTCCTGCTGAAGACAATGATGCATTAAGTTCGATATGCATCTGTGGCCACGCTGAACCCAACAGAGTATCAGGCAAACCTAAACTTATAAATGCTAAATAAATAATTACTAATAATGCTGAATACATTTTTTCCTCCTTCTTTTGCATTTTCCAGCAAGTTACTTTTTAGTTTTCAGATTATATTAATTTTCTTAAATTAAAATTTTTATTCCTGAATCTGTGTTTTGGACTCTATATTTCTTTGTAGTATTTCTACTACCTGTTTTATAATTTTTTCATCTGTTTGATATTTTTTATACTCACTAATTCCCGGAAGTCCCATAAAAACGTCTGGATTTCTATATTTCATTGTGCTCTCTATAATTGTTTTTCCCGACATATGGAAGCTTTTGGTTTTTGTTCTCTTAATCAGTTCTGCAATATTATTTTGACTTACACCTGCACCAACTAATATTTCTATTCTTCCTTCCGCCTGTTCAACCAAATTTCTAATGGTTTCAGCACCTACAATGCAGTTCTGTTTTCCTCCTGAAGTTAAAATCGTATCCACACCAAGTTTTATGGCTTCTTCCATTGTTTGAAAATAATCCTTACACATATCGAAAGCTCTATGAAGCGTAATTTTACACTGACCTGCCTCTTTAATAAGTTCTTTCATCTGCTTTTCATTTAATGTTCCGTCAATATTTAAACTCCCAATTACAACTGCATCCGCACCTTCGTTTTTAAAGTTTTCCACCTGTCTGCACATAATTTCGTGTTCATATTCTGTGTAACAAAAATCACCGTAACGAGGACGTATCATTACGTTAATTGGAATCTGAATATGGTTTCTAATAGTTTTAAACAATTCTAAATCCGGAGTTGTTCCTCCTATAACAAGATTTGAGCATAACTCAATTCTTGTTGCTCCTCCATTATATGCGGAAATTGCTGATTCTACTGAATCAACACAAACTTCTAATATGTATTTTGACATATGATTTCTCCTATAAATTTCAACTTCGATAATTGTATCACACTTATTTATTCCTTGTATATACGGCCAATCTATTTTTGTATATATTTTATCTTCTTTTTTATTGTTTTTTATTTTTCATCTTAACGACTCATATGGTACAATAAATTCTAAGGTCGGGTTTTGTATATTTTCTATAAACACCCTCAAATTTATTCTACATAATTATAGAAGAACGGAGAGAAAATGAAAAAAAATATTATAGTAATTTTTCCCATAATACTGTCGGTCATAACCGTGGCAATATTTTTTAACCTTTCGGTTAAACCCATGGATACGACAACTAATGTTTTGGGTCAGAAAGAAACGATGAGTCAGAATGAAAATTCGAAGAAAAACACTATAGGAAACGCAGCTCAAAATAATAGCAATTCAAAATCAATTGGAAGCAACACAGGCAATTCATCCGATGAAAGCAAATCTTCAAGTTCAGGACAAACCACTACTAAAGATTCAAGTACTGTTGCAACAACCGCTCCTGCTAATACTATTAAGTTAAGTTTTGTTGGTGATTGTCTCTGTGCAACAGACGAAAATACTTCTTATGAGAATTGTTTTAATGACGTTGCAAAAGCTAAGAATCCTTCATATTTTTTAGAAAAAGTTAACTCTTATTTCTTAAATGATGACTTTACAATTGCTGACTGCGAAAATGTTTATTCAGACAGCAAGAAGTTGAAAGTTAGCGACAAGGGACAATATGCAGATCCTAATGTCCGTGCTTTTTGGTTTAAGTCACCTGCAAAAAATGCCAAAATCTTATCAGCCGGTGGCATTGATATGGTTTCTATTTCAAATAATCATATTAATGATTACGGCTTGGAGGGACACGAAGACACAAGAAAAGCCTTAAACGCAGCTAACGTTAAATGGGGCGAGGAAGGTAAGATTGTTTATTTCGAAAAGCATAATTTTAAAATTTCTGTAATTTGTGTATCTATGTACAGCGATTACGTTTTACCTACAATTAAGTCTGCCCTGAAAAAAGCGGAGAAGAAAAGTGACTATCAGATTATTTATTTCCACGGTGGAACTGAAGGGCTTCACGAGCCTGAAAGTTGGAAGGTTAACGCCTGCCACACTTTACTTGATTCCGGTGCCGACCTGATAATTGGCGACCACCCACACGTGCTACAGCCATTAGAGAAATACAAAAACAAAACAATTATTTATTCAATGGGCAACTTTATTTTTGGTGGCAATCGTCATCCCGAAAACCGCACAATTATATACCAGCACACAATAACACTTGATTCAAATAATAAAATATCAGAGGAAACAGGCGACATAATTCCATGTTACGTTTACACCGGAGATACAAACAACTGGCAGCCTGCGCCAATAAAAGACAAGGCTACGAAAAAGAAAGTGCTAAGTTTTATGAACGGGAAGAGAAAAAGTCCGCTGTAGATTAAAGAGTCTGTGAAATAAAGTCTGTAAATAGACATTCTATGATAAGTGATGGAGCTGT
>OLRK01000044.1_pt1 | contig 139429 bp, 125 predicted proteins | sample 1672911 | NCBI WGS metagenome assembly OLRK01 (sample SAMEA3136736, study PRJEB25190) | human gut metagenome | biome: human gut; feature: human-associated habitat; material: faeces | place: Austria | collected 2013
TGTGAACCATTGTTCACAACTGTGTTTTCTCTTTTAAGCAGAGGTCATAAGGATTCTATTCCTAAAGTTCTCAAAATTTCTATATCCGTAAGCATTTCACTTAATTATTTTAATCTTGTTGTTGGTTCCTTCTGTAAATCCGTTGGAATAAGGACAGTCAAAAGCATTCAGTATGTATTTGGCCCAGTTTGATAACATTGTTAATGTAGCGTTGAATTCTTCCAGTTCGCTTGCCTGCGCTGATAGTATAAATTTTCTAAGTTTCCTATAAGCTTCATCCCTGTTTTTAGATTCTATAAAGTCATAGAACTGTTCTTTTAAATAATAAGCTACAGCTAAGTCATTTGACTGCATAAGCATGACTTCCAATGCCTGCTTACTTTCGTCATTAAGTTTCCAATAATGAGATAACGAAAGCCTTGATTTTATTGGGGTTCTTGGAGGGAAGCATAGAATTTACACCTTATTTATACCTTTGGAAGACTGGATCGGAATAATTAAAAAGTTGTCATAATTCAATTGGTCAAAAAATAATACTACACTCAAAATTAATTAAAAAATCAATCGTAAAAAAATACGATTGATTTTTTGCGCATTTTTGCATATAATATAATCATTATGGTTGGAAAGGGAACGATTACTATGCGTGAAACAAGAATATTAGAATTCAAGGAAACGATTACGAATACTTTTTTGAAAACAGTTAGTGCCTTTTCGAATTACAATGGTGGAACAATTCTTTTTGGGGTTGATGATAATGGAAATGTGAAAGGATTGCCAGATGTAAAACAGGCCTGTCTGGATATCGAAAATAAAATCAATGACAGTATATCACCTCAACCAAACTATACACTCGAAATACAGAATAATGACCAGACGATAAAACTTACTGTAAAAAGTGGTCTTCAAAAACCGTATTTATATAAATCAAAAGCATACAAACGAAATGATACAGCAACGATAGAGGTAGATACATTAGAATTTTCAAGGCTTGTATTAGATGGAAAAAATATTAGCTTCGAAGAATTACCTTGTAAAGATCAGGAGCTATCTTTTAAAATTTTACAGTGTAAACTGAAAGAAAATATTTACATTGAAACTTTCAATCAAGATACTTTAAAGACATTGAACCTGTATGACAATATAAATGGTTATAATAATGCAGCGGGACTTTTGGCAGATAAAAATCATTTTTCAGGAATTGATATTGTTAAGTTCGGTGAGAATATCAGTATTATTCAAAAAAGAGTAACGTTTGAACATATATCGGTTTTAGAAATATATGAAAAAGCACTTGCTGTATTTAGAGATTATTATCAATATGAAGTAATACAGGGGGCTGACAGAAAGATGGTAGAGAAAATACCGGAAGCAGCTTTCAGAGAAGCAATTGCAAATGCTTTGATTCATAGGGTATGGGATATTAATTCACACATCAGAGTTTCTATGTTTGATGATAGAATAGAAGTAATGTCTCCTGGTGGATTGCCGGCTGGAATAACGGCAGAAGAATATTTATCAGGTAAACTATCTATTTTAAGAAATAGAAATCTTGCAAATGTATTTTACAGACTGGGATTAGTAGAGATATTTGGAACAGGAATTACACGAATCAAACAACTGTATGCAGAGAGTTTGATAAAACCAGAATTTGAAGTGTCAGAAAATGCTATAAAAATTGTACTACCGATATTTGAAACGAATGTCAATTTAACCGAAGACGAAAAAGTGATTTACAAATTTTTAAGTAATACGATGCTGAAACCAATAAGTGAAATTGCACCATATGTCCCATTTGGCAAATCAAAAACAACACAATTACTGAAAGCTATGGAGAAAAAGGGTGTGATTGCAGTTGAAGGAAAAGGCAGAGGAACAAAATATATCATTAAGTGATTGAGAACATAGCGGGTTCAAATTACACAATCTTTCAATAACACAAGGAGAAAATCATATGATAAAAATTTTATTTTTATGCCACGGCAATATTTGTAGATCAACTATGGCCCAGTATGTCCTTCAGGACATGGTTAACAACCAGGGCATTGCTGACCGTTTTTACATTGATTCGGCAGCCACAAGTTATGAAGAGATTGGCAACGGAGTTCATCCGGGAACAAGAAATAAATTAAAAAGTGAAGGCATTCCATGTGGTAATCACAGAGCAAGACATATGGAGAAAAGTGATTATAACGAATTTGACTATATTATTGGAATGGATAGTGCTAATATTAGAAATATAGGAAGAATTGTAGGAAATGACCGGGACGGAAAGGTTTACAAGTTACTACAGTTTGCAGGAGAAGAAAGGGACATAGCAGATCCTTGGTACACAGGAAATTTTGATGCAACTTATGATGATGTGTTAAAGGGATGCACAGCTCTTTTAAATGAAATATTGGACGCAGAGAAATTCACAAAGGAGAATTGATATGAAGGAGATTACTTTAGGAAAAACAGGTATTAAAACTCCACAGAACGCTTTTGGAGCTTTGCCTATTCAGAGAGTTACAATGGATGAAGCTGTAAAGATTTTGCAGAGAGCATATGAGGGTGGAATGACTTTTTTTGATACTGCAAGAGCTTACAGTGACAGCGAGGAGAAGCTGGGACAGGCGTTTGAGGGAATGAGAGATAAGATTTTTATTGCCTCAAAGACATTGGCGAAAACTCCTGATGAGTTTTGGAAGCAACTTGATACATCTCTGACTAATTTAAAGACTGATTATCTTGATATTTATCAGTTTCACTGCGTGCCACAGTGCTACAAGCCGGATGATGGAACAGGTATGTATGAGTGCATGCTTAAGGCTAAGGAGCAGGGGATTATTAAGCATATTGGAATTACTGCCCACAATATTGAAACGGCTTTTCAGTGTGTTCAGTCAGGACTTTATGAGACTATGCAGTTTCCTTTCAGTTATCTTTGTTCTGAAAGAGAGATTGAGCTTGTTAATTTGTGTAAGGAAAAGAATGTTGGCTTTATAGCCATGAAAGGCTTGGCAGGAGGTCTTATTCACAATTCTAAAGTTGCCATGGCTTACATTTTAAAATACGACAATGTTCTTCCAATTTGGGGCATTCAGAAGATGAGTGAATTGGAAGAGTGGCTTAAGTTTATGGATGAAGAGCCGGTTTGGGACGATGAAATAAGTGAATATATTAAAAAAGAGAGAAAAGAGTTAGTCGGGGATTTCTGCAGAGGATGCGGTTATTGTATGCCTTGCCCTAAGGGAATAAAGATTAACAACTGTGCAAGAATGTCTCTTATGCTTCGTCGAGCTCCTTCAAAAGCATGGTTAACAGAAGATATGCAGAAGGAAATGATGAAGATTGAGGATTGTATTAATTGCGGACAGTGCAGGAGCAAGTGTCCTTACAAACTTGATACACCTGCTTTGCTTAGAAAAAATCTGGAAGATTACAAAAAAGTTCTGGCAGGCGAAGTTAAGGTGCAATAAAAAAATTGACAGACAAAGTTAAAGGTCAGTAAAAAGTTTAAATAAAAATTTTTAATCAATGTTTTTTATTTTATTTATATGTTATACTATTGAAAAGACAAACAAAAGTAATTGCAGAATGTTTCAAGTTGTTCTGCAATTATTTTTTAGTAATAAATTGATTGGAGAGTGGATATGAGTTACGCAGATAAAATATTTGTTGATATGTGTAGGAATATTTTGGATAATGGTACAGATACAAAAGGCGAAAAGGTTAGACCTAAGTGGGACGACGGATCTTTTGCATACACTATTAAGAAGTTTGGTGTAGTTAACAGATATGATTTAAAGAAGGAATTTCCGGCTATTACACTTAGAAAGACAGGCTTTAAGAATTGTCTTGATGAACTTCTTTGGATTTGGCAGAAGAAGTCTAATAATGTACATGATTTAAACAGCCATATTTGGGATGCATGGGCTGACGAAACAGGTTCTATTGGAAAGGCTTACGGTTATCAGTTGGGAATTAAGCATCATTATAAAGAAGGTGATATGGATCAGGTTGACCGTGTTTTATATGATTTGAAACACAATCCATATAGCAGAAGAATTATGACTAATATTTATAATCATGAGGATTTGTATGAAATGAATTTATATCCATGTGCATATAGTATGACTTTTAATGTTACAAAGAATGAAGAAACAGGCAACCTTGTGCTTAATGGTATTTTAAACCAGCGTTCACAGGATGTTTTGACTGCTAACAACTGGAATGTTTGTCAGTATGCAGCGTTAATTCATATGTTTGCTCAGGTTAATGATATGGAAGTCGGCGAATTTATTCACGTTATTGCTGATGCACATATTTATGACAAGCACGTTCCTTTAATTGAAGAATTGATTACAAGAGAGCAGCATCCGGCACCTAAGCTTTGGATTAATCCGGAAATTAAGAATTTCTACGATTTTACAGTAGATGATTTGAAACTTGAAGATTACGTTACAGGTCCACAGATTAAAAATATTCCTGTAGCTGTTTAACAAGAGCTTGATATTTTGACAATACAATCACACAAAGTTTTAGTATAAATATTATGCTTGTTAGTGAATTTATGAAGGAGAAAACATAATGAATTTAATTGTAGCAGTTGATGAGAATTGGGCTATTGGTTATAACAATGAGTTACTTGTAAGCATTCCTGATGATATGAAGTTTTTTAGAGAAACAACAACAGGCAAGGTTGTTATTATGGGAAGAAAGACTTTGGAAAGTTTTCCGGGAGGTCGTCCATTAAAGAACAGAGTGAATATTGTTATTACTAAGAAAGAAGATTATGAAGTTGACGGAGCAGTTGTTGTTCACAGCGTTGAAGAAGCAGTGAAGGAAGCTTCAAAATACGACGAAAATGACGTTTTTGTAATTGGTGGTGGAAGTATTTACAAAGCTATGCTTCCATACTGCAATACAGCTTATGTAACATATATTAATCAGGCATATTCAGCAGATACTTTCATACCTAATTTGGATAAAGAGGTTGACTGGGTTTTGGCTGATGAAAGTGACGAAAATACTTATTTTGATATTGAATATTTCTTTAGAACATATAAAAGAAAATAATTATTAAAATACATATCCGGGCGTGTCCCAAGGTCGTTTTTCCACCATTGTGCAAACACAGGTGGGAAAACGGCCTTTTGACATTGTAATATAATTTTGTTATCTGCATATATTATAAAGATTAAGTTTGTATGGTAATTTTATGTTAATAAAAATGCAGGTAGGAGAGCAGGACAGAGGTGAGTTGCAGGTTAATGTAACGGATTCTGACAATGCTCCCATTAGGGATGCAAGGGTAACTATTAGTGAGCCTGAAACAGCCATTAATCCCAACAGTCCCATTGAAAGGCTTGAAACAGATGTTTCCGGGCAGACTCAGATTGTGGATTTAAATACTCCGCCATTGGAATATAGTCTTAATGAAAATAATGAGAATATGCCTTATGCCAATTATAATATTCAAATTGAGGCACCGGGCTATGAAACGGAAAATATTAGTAATGTGGAGATTTTGCCTGATTCACTATCACTTCAAGATGTGCGTATGAGAAGGCGTGAAGGTGAACAGGTGGAGAATATAGATATTGATCCCCATACCCTTTATGCTGAGTATCCGGAAAAGATTCCTGAGGACGAAATTAAAGATGTAAATGAACCGGGGGAAATTGTTTTAAGCAGAGTTGTTATACCTGAATATGTTGTGGTTCACAATGGTACGCCTTCAAGCAATGCAAGGGATTATTATGTAACATATAAAGATTATATTAAAAACGTGGCTTCATCGGAAATATATGCAACGTGGCCTAGGGCAACTATTGAGGCAAACGTGCTTGCAATTATGTCATTTACCTTAAACAGGGTTTACACTGAGTGGTATAGAAACAAAGGCTACGATTTTACCATTACATCCTCAACGGCATATGATCAAAAATGGATTTATGGAAGAAATATTTTCCAGTCTATTGATGAGGTTGTTGACGAGATTTTCAACCAATATCTTTCAAGACCTGATGTAAGGCAGCCAATTCTTACTCAGTATTGCGATGGAAAAAGAGTTACCTGTCCTAATTGGCTTAGCCAGTGGGGGTCCTGCAATTTAGGTGAGCAGGGCTTTGGAACGTTAGAAATTATACGAAACTATTATGGCGATGATATGTATATTAACACTGCTGAACAGATTTCAGGCATTCCTGCATCATGGCCCGGCTACAATCTGACTATAGGTGCAAGTGGTCAGAAGGTTATGCAGATGCAGGAACAGCTAGATACCATTGCCAGAGTTTACACAGCTATTCCAAGAGTTTCAGCAGATGGAGTTTTCGGTGAAGGTACTCAGGCTTCGGTGAGGGCATTCCAAAAGATTTTTGATTTGCCACAAACAGGTGAGGTAGATTTTAGTACGTGGTACAAAATATCTCAGATTTACGTTGGCATAACAAGAATAGCAGAAGGAATCCCCAGAGGATAAAAATAAAGAAGCATATTCATTTGCTATATTTTTCAAAAAGATTGAAAAATGCAAAGTGGATATGCTCCTTTTTATAATGTTTTATTTTATATTCTTTTTACACACATCATTTAAACAGCAACGGTCGCAATGAGGTGCTGTTCTTGCAGTACAGATTTCCCTTCCGTGATATACAAGTCGGTGGCAGAAGTCACTGCCTTCCTCGGGAGGGATAATTTTCCAGAGAGCCATTTCAACTTTCTTAGGCTCCTTAATGTTGTCTACAAGTCCCATTCGGTTTACAAGTCTTATGCAGTGAGTGTCAGTTACAATGGCAGGCTTGCCAAAAACATCACCCATTATAAGGTTGGCACTTTTTCGTCCAACTCCCGGAAGTTTTAATAATTGGTTAAAGTCGTCAGGAACTTTGCTGTCAAATTCATCTCTAAGCATTCTCATGCAAAGACTAATATCCCTAGCCTTGCTTCTTCCAAGACCGCAAGGCCTTACAATTTCTTCAATTTCGCTAACATCAGCGTTTGCCAAAGCATCAATTGTTGGAAATTTCTCGTACAAATGAGGCACTACAACGTTTACTCTTGCGTCAGTACACTGAGCAGCAAGTCTTACGCTTATTAACAATTTCCAAGCGTCATTGTAGTCCAAAGTGCAGTCTGCGTCAGGGTATTCTTCTTTTAATCTTTCTATAATAATTTTTGCTAATTCTTTTTTTCTCATAAAGTCTCCGTTTCAAATTGATTAATTACAAAAAATATTATAACATAGTAGGTAGAATTGTTAACAGATTTATATGTATGAATTTTAAATTAAATTCAAAATCAGATAGTAATTTACTTTATATTTTTAAGTATAAAAAAAAATCTAAATTGTTTTAGATATTTTGTTGAATTACGTCACTTTTTTTGGTATAATCTTTACAATTTGAGCAAAAATATTGAAAGATACTTTGACTCACTTAATGAAATGAAGAAAGGAAGACACATTTATGAACGCTTTTCTAATCTTAGAAGACGGTACAGTTTTCAAAGGAACATCTATTGGATCAACAAGAGAGATAATTAGTGAAATCGTATTTAATACATCAATGTGGGGTTATTTAGAAGTATTAACTGATCCTTCATATGCAGGTCAGGCAGTATGTATGACTTACCCATTGATTGGTAACTACGGAATTTGCCACGAGGACATGGAATCACTTAGACCATGGCCGGATGGATATATTGTTAACGAACTTAGCAGAATGCCAAGTAACTTTAGAAGTGACGATACTATTCAGAATTTCTTAGAAGAACATGATATTCCTGGTATTGCGGGAATCGACACAAGAGCTTTAACAAAGATTCTTCGTGAAAAAGGAACAATGAACGGAATGATTACAACTAACGAGAATTACAATCTTGACGAAATACTTCCTAAGATTAAGGAATACAGAGTAACAGGAGTTGTTAAGAAAGTTAGTTGCACTGAAAAGAAAGAATTAAAGGGAGATGGATTTAAGGTAGCTTTATTAGATATTGGTGCAAAGAACAATATTGGAAAATCTCTTAACGAAAGAGGTTGTGACGTTACTATTTATCCATGTGACACACCGGCAGAAGAAATTATTGCGTCAAACCCTGACGGAATTATGTTATCTAATGGTCCCGGGGATCCAAAAGAGTGTGAATATCAGATTGAACAGATTAGAAAATTATACAATACAGATATTCCAATTTTTGCAATCTGCCTTGGACATCAGCTTATGGCACTTGCTACAGGAGCAGATACAAAGAAGATGAAATATGGTCATAGAGGTGGTAATCACCCTGTTAAAGACCTTGCATCAGGACATGTATACATATCTTCACAGAACCACGGATATATGGTTGACGGAGAGACAGTAAATCCTGAAGTTGCAGAAGTAGCTTTCATAAATGTAAATGATAAAACCGTAGAAGGTTTAAGATATAAAAACAAGAGTATTTTTACAGTTCAGTTCCATCCGGAAGCATGCCCTGGTCCACAGGATTCGGACAGACTGTTTGACGAATTTATTCAAATGATGGAGGTGAAGAAGAATGCCTAAAGATCCAAGAATTAAGAAAGTTTTAGTAATAGGTTCAGGTCCAATCGTTATTGGACAGGCTGCAGAGTTTGACTACGCAGGAACACAGGCCTGCCGTTCTTTAAAAGAAGAAGGTTTGGAAGTTGTACTTGTAAACTCTAACCCGGCAACAATTATGACAGATAAGGATATTGCAGATAAGGTATATATTGAACCACTTACTGTACCTGTACTTGAAAAGATTATAGAAAAGGAAAAACCTGACAGTATCTTACCGACACTTGGTGGACAGGCAGGACTTAACCTTGCAATGGAAATCGCAGAAACAGATTTCCTTGAAAAACATGGATGTCATCTTATTGGTACAACATCAGAAACAATTAAGAAGGCAGAAGACCGTCTTGAGTTTAAAGAGACTATGGAAAAAATCGGTGAGCCATGTGCTCCATCTTTGGTAGTAGAAAATGTTGAAGATGGTATTGCATTTTCTAACAAAATTGGTTACCCGGTAGTTCTTCGTCCGGCTTACACATTAGGTGGTAGCGGCGGTGGTATCGCTCACAACCAGGTTGAATTAGTTGAAATCCTTGAAAACGGATTAAGACTTAGCCGTGTAGGTCAGGTTCTTGTTGAAAGATGTATTGCAGGATGGAAAGAAGTAGAATACGAAGTTATGCGTGATAGTGCAGGAAACTGCATCACAGTATGTAACATGGAAAATATTGATCCTGTTGGTGTTCATACAGGTGACAGTATTGTAGTTGCTCCGTCACAGACTTTAGGTGATAAGGAACATCAGATGCTTCGTACATCAGCATTAAATATTATTAATGAATTAAACATTACAGGTGGATGTAATGTTCAGTACGCACTTCATCCTGAAAGCTTTGAATATTGTGTAATCGAAGTTAACCCTCGTGTAAGCCGTTCATCAGCTTTGGCTTCTAAGGCTACAGGTTATCCGATTGCAAAGGTTGCAGCAAAGATTGCGTTAGGTTATACACTTGATGAAATCAAGAATGCAATTACTAAGAAAACATATGCAAGTTTTGAACCAACACTTGACTATTGTGTAGTTAAGATTCCGAGACTTCCATTTGACAAATTTATTACAGCCAGCAGAAAGCTGACAACACAGATGAAGGCTACAGGTGAAGTAATGAGTATCTGTAACAACTTTGAAGGTGCTTTAATGAAAGCTATCCGTTCTTTGGAACAGCATGTTGAATGCCTTATGGATTATGATTTTACAGAACTTACAGATGATCAGTTAGAAGATCAGCTTCACGTAGTAGATGATAGAAGAATCTGGGTTATTGCTGAGGCACTTAGAAGAGGCGTAAGCTATGACAAAATTCATGAAATCACAAAGATTGATAAGTGGTTTATTGATAAGATTGCTATTATCGTTGAAATGGAAAATTCACTTAAGAATGAACCTTTAACACCTGAATTATTAAAGGCAGCTAAGAGAATTGAATTCCCTGACACAGTTATTAGCAGATTAACAGGCAAGTCAGAAGACGAAATTAAGCAGATGCGTTATGATAATAACATTGTAGCTTCTTACAAGATGGTTGATACATGTGCAGCAGAATTTGAAGCTGCAACACCTTACTATTATTCAGTATATGGTGGTGAAAACGAATCAGTAGAAACTAATCCGCCAAAGAAGGTACTTGTACTTGGTTCAGGTCCTATCAGAATCGGACAGGGTATTGAATTTGACTTCTGTTCAGTACATTGTACATGGGCATTTAAAGAAGAAGGTTATGAAACAATTATTGTAAATAATAACCCTGAAACAGTATCAACTGACTTTGATATTGCTGACAAGCTTTATTTTGAACCATTAACACCGGAAGATGTTGAAAATATTGTAAACATTGAAAAACCTGACGGTGCAGTTGTTCAGTTCGGTGGTCAGACAGCCATTAAGCTTACTGAAGCACTTATGAAGATGGGCGTTCCTATTCTTGGAACAAAGGCAGAAGACGTAGATGCTGCAGAAGATAGAGAATTATTTGATGAAATCCTTGAAAAATGTAGTATTCCAAGACCTACAGGTGGAACTGTATTTACAGCAGAAGAAGCTAAGGAAGTTGCTAACAGATTAGGATATCCTGTTCTTGTAAGACCTTCTTACGTACTTGGTGGTCAGGGAATGCAGATTGCAACATGTGATGAAGAAGTAGAAGAATTTATGGAAATCATCAACAGAATTGCTCAGGATCATCCAATTTTGGTAGATAAATATTTACAGGGAACAGAAGTTGAAGTTGACGCAATTTGCGACGGCACAGACATTCTTATTCCTGGTGTAATGGAACATATTGAAAGAGCCGGAGTTCATTCAGGTGACAGTATTTCAGTTTATCCTGCATACTCACTTTCAAAAGAGATTATTGATACAATTGAAGATTACACAGAAAAGCTTGCACGTTCACTTCACGTAAAAGGTATGATTAACATTCAGTTTATTGTTTGTGACGGTAAGGTTTATGTAATCGAAGTTAACCCACGTTCATCAAGAACAGTTCCATACATTAGTAAGGTTACAGGTATTCCAATTGTAAAACTTGCTACAAAATGTATTATTGGACATACAATTAAGGAAATGGGTTACAAACCGGGATTACAGCCTAATGCAGATTACATTGCAATTAAGATGCCTGTATTCTCATTTGAAAAAATCCGTGGCGCAGAAACAAGCTTAGGACCTGAAATGAAGTCAACAGGTGAATGTCTTGGTATTGCAAAGACATTTAACGAAGCACTTTACAAGGCATTCCTTGGAGCAGGAGTTGTTCTTCCAAAACATAAGAAGATTATTATTTCTGTTAAGGATGCTGATAAGCAGGAAGTAGTTCCACTTGCACAGAGATTTGAAAAGCTTGGATATGAAGTTTATGCTACAAGAAGTACAGCAGATGTATTACGTCAGAATGGTGTAGATGCAATTAAGGTTAACAAGATTCATCAGGAAGCACCAACAGTTATGGACTTACTTCTTGAACATAAGATTGATATTGTTATTGATACACCAACACAGGGACGTGATAAGAACCGTGACGGTTTCTTAATCAGAAGAACATCAATCGAAACAGGTGTTAACTGCTTTACAAGCTTAGACACAGTTGATGCATTACTTACAAGCTTAGAAAGCAATGCAAAAGAAAACTTAACATTAGTTGATATTGCAACCATCTAAGATTACTAGTGGACTAAGGTCTTATTTCATCTGTGCTTGCACAATGGTGGGATAATGACATTGTAATAAAAAAAGCCTTGGAGAGAAACACATCGGAAAGGTTGTGTTTATGGCAGATATTATAAATAATATTGTTGGAGGAAGATATTATATACTTGAACTTATAGGCAGAGGAGGAAGTGCTATTGTCTACAAGGCAAGGGATATTCACAATGGTGGAATTTATGCTCTTAAGAAGTATATAACATCTGATCCTGCCAACAGAAAAAGATTATTGGAAGGAATGGAAAGAGAACTTGAAGTTTTAAAGAACTGCACTCATCCGGTCCTTCCAAAAATTTTTGACTTAATAAAGATTGAAGATGCATTTTTTCTGGTAATGGAATATATAGATGGGATTGATTTAAAGAAATATGTGGATGAATATGGAACATTATCTACAGAAATGCTTGTAAAAGTTATGGAACAGGTATGCAGTGGCTTTTATTATCTTCATAGTTTGTCGCCGGCAATAGTTTATAGAGATTTAAAGCCGGCTAATATTATCTTGTGCAAAGATGGAAGAATTAAGCTTATTGATTTTGGCATAGCAAAAAGATACAGAACAGATATTGATGTGGATAAGCTTGCCTTGGGAAGTAAGGGCTTTGCGGCACCGGAGCAGTTTGGCGATAGCAAAGGGAAGGGGCTTTATAATACTGACATTAGAGCAGACATATATGGAATAGGTACAACAATGTACTATTTAAAAACTGCAAAAACATATAATTCAGTGCCAGGCAGCAAATCACTTTACAGTTTTAAAGACTATTTTAAGACAAGCTATAAACTTAGAAAGATAATAAAAAAATGTACAAAAAATAATCCTGATTTAAGATATCAGAGCTGTATTGAAATACTTTGTAGCATTAAAACCTTGCATATTATTGGAAAATAATTTATTCTTTATAGTATGAAAATATGAAAAAATGGGAAGCCAATGGAGGTAATGAATGAATTTACAGGAAACAAAAGCAAAATTGGAAAAGTATAATCAGTCTCAGTTATTAAAGTATTATGATGAACTTGATGAGAACCAGAGACAGTCTTTATTAAAGCAGATAGATGAAATTGATTTTGATTTGCTTAAGTTAATTGAAGATGGCGGAAAAGAAACTGAAAAAGGTGTTATCACACCCCTTGACGATGCAGTAAGCATTGCTGATATTGAAGCAAACAAAGATAAATACACAGCTATAGGTACAGAAGCAATTAAAGAGGGAAAAGTTGCAGCTTTACTTTTAGCAGGTGGAATGGGTACAAGACTTGGCTCAGATAAGCCTAAGGGAATGTACAATATTGGTCTTACTAGGGACGTATATATTTTTGAAATGCTTATTAAGAATTTAATGGATGTTGTTAATCAGACAGGTGCGTGGGTTCCACTTTATATTATGACAAGTGAAAAGAACAATGATGACACAGTTAAGTTCTTTGAAGAAATGAACTATTTTGGTTATGATAAGAATTATGTTGATTTCTTTGTACAGGAAATGGCTCCTGCAGCATCTTTTGATGGCAAGATTTTCTTGGAAGATAAAGATAGAATTTCAACATCACCTAACGGCAATGGTGGATGGTTTATTTCATTTGTTAAGGCTGGTCTTTGCGAAAAGGCTAAAAAGGCAGGGGTTGAATATATTAATATTTTTGCAGTTGATAATGTTTGCCAGAGAATGGCTGATCCTTGTTTCGTAGGTGCCATGATTGATGGCGGATACCGTTCAGCAGCAAAGGTTGTTTCTAAGGCTACACCTGAAGAAAAGGTTGGTGTACTATGCTTAGAAGATGGAAAGCCATCTATTATTGAATATTATGAATTAACTGAAGATATGAGATACCAGACTAAGGCAGACGGAGAGCTTGCATACAAGTATGGTGTTATCTTAAATTATTTATTCAATATTGAAGATTTAGAAAAGAATATGAAAAATAATCTTTCAGTTCACATTGTAAAGAAGAAGATTGCTCATATTGATGAAAATGGTAATGCAGTAAAACCTGAAACTGAAAACGGATTCAAGTTTGAAACATTAGTACTTGATATGGTACATATGATGGATAATTGTCTTGCTTACGAAGTTGTAAGAGAGAAAGAATTTGCACCTATCAAGAATAAAACTGGTGTTGATTCTGTTGAATCAGCCCGTGAATTACTTAAATTAAATGGAGTAACATTATAATGAAAAAAATATTAGAACTTATTACAGAAGAGTTTGAAAAAGCTTTTGAACAGAATGAATATGACAAAAAATTAGGCAAGGTTGTTGTATCTAACAGACCTGACCTTTGTCAGTATCAGTGTAATGGGGCAATGGCAGGTGCAAAGCTTTATCACAAGGCACCTATTATGATTGCCAATCAGGTTGTTGAGTCATTACAGGACAATGAAATGTTTGAATCAGTTGAAGCAGTTATGCCGGGATTCATTAATATTAAATTAAATAGTGAATTCGTAGCTAAATATCTTAACGATATGAAGGAAGCTGACAAGTATGGATGCGAAAACAAGGCACCTGAAACTATTGTAATTGATTACGGTGGAGCTAATGTAGCTAAGCCTCTACATGTTGGACATTTACGTTCAGCAGTTATTGGTGAAAGTGTTAAACGTATTGAAAGATTTATGGGTAATAAAGTTATTTCTGACGTTCATTTGGGAGACTGGGGTCTTCAGATGGGACTTATTATTACAGAACTTGAATGTCGTAAACCTGATTTAGTTTATTTTGATGAATCATACACAGGAGAATACCCTGAAGAGGCACCATTTACAATTTCTGAATTAGAAGAGATTTATCCATGTGCCAGTGCTAAGTCTAAAGTTGATGAAGAGTTTAAAGAAAAAGCACATCAGGCAACATTAAAGCTTCAGAGTGGATATGCTCCATATACAGCTATTTGGAAACATATTATGAAAGTTTCTGTTGAAGATTTAAAGAAGAATTATGGAAACTTAAATGTTGATTTTGATTTATGGAAGGGTGAAAGTGATGCTCAGCCATATATTCCTGGACTTATTCAGGATTTAATTGACAAGAAGTTAGCTTATGAAAGTCAGGGAGCTTTAGTTGTTGACATTTCAAAGGAAGATGACACAAAGGAACTTCCACCATGTATCGTTAGAAAGTCAGATGGCGCGGCTTTATATGCAACATCAGATCTTGCAACAATTATCCAGAGAGAACAGGATTACAAGCCTAACCACTATATTTATGTAGCTGATAAGCGTCAGGAATTACATTTTACACAGGTATTCCGTGTATCTAAGAAAGCTAACATTGTAGACGAAAATACTAAGATGGAATTTTTAGGTTTCGGTACAATGAATGGCAAAGACGGCAAGCCATTTAAAACAAGAGATGGCGGTGTAATGCGTCTTGAAAACCTTATTGCACAGATTAATAAAGCTGTATACGATAAGATTATGGAAAATCGTACAGTAAGTGAAGAAGAAGCTAATAACACAGCTAAGATTGTAGGACTTGCAGCACTTAAGTATGGCGATTTGTCAAACCAGGCATCAAAGGACTATATCTTTGACATTGACAGATTTGCTTCATTTGAAGGAAATACAGGTCCATATATTCTTTACACAATAGTACGTATTAAGTCAATTCTTGAAAAATACAAAGCTGAAAGCGGAAACGCAGATGTAAACCTTCCTGTAATCAACACAGACAATGGCTCACAGATGCAGTTAATGCTTGAAGTAGCTAAGTTTAATGAAATAATTGAAAATGCAGCAGAAGAACTTGCTCCACATAAGATTTGTTCATATGTATACGATTTATCTAATGCATTTAACAGATTCTATCACGAAACAAAGATACTTGCTGAAGAAGATCAGACTAAGAAGGCAGGATACATTGCATTAATAAATCTTACAATTAATATACTTGAACAGTGCATAGACTTGTTAGGATTTAGTGCACCTGACAGAATGTAGTGGGAAGAAGAGCAGTGGAATAGAGAAAAATATAAGAATCAATCTTGTAGTTGATTACATTATTGTAATTAATTGGCTACAGGGTTGATTTTTTTGTGTAGTGGGGGACATTAAAAAATCCCCACAGCTTCAATAAAAGAAACTGTAAGGATTTTTATTTTCAATAATCTTATTTAGAAGCGCTTGTTTCAGCACTTGTAGCTGTTGTAGCAGCTTCAGTTGAAGCATCACTTGTTTTGCCCTGAACGTTTGAGTCGCCGTTTTTAATTAACTGCTGTCTTAAACTTTCAATAGCTTCTTTTGAAAGGGTGCTTCCCTGTGTTGTTGTGGCAGGAGTATAAAGTCCTGTGTCAATAGCAACAGAATATCCGATATAACCAATAAATGCTATAGCAATAAGTGTTGCAACAACGTATGCTGCAATCTTTTTAAAGTTACGCTTCTTAACATTTTTCTTTCTGTTGTATTTTTCCTGTTTATGCTTGTCTACTTTTGCCTGACTCATTATATGTACCTCACAAAAATTTAATAAATTCTTAAAATATTATAAATCAAAAGTTACTGTAAAACAAGGGCAAACTATGTTATACTACAAATAATGCTGTAAACAGTAATTTTAGAAAAAAGATAAGTTATATTAAAAATTAATTAAGAAAAGGATAAGTTTATACTAAACTTGTTAAAAACAAGTTACATTAAAATAATTAAACAGAGATTGTTTTAAAACACAGGAGAAATATATGAATAACTACAATGTGATTATTTTTGACTTAGATGGAACATTAAGTAATTCAAAAGAAGGAATTACCAAGTCAGTTCAATATGCTCTCTCAAAGTTTGGAATTGAAGAGCCTGATTTAGATAAATTAGAGCATTTTATAGGTCCTCCATTGGTTGATGAATTAATGAAAAGTTATGATTTTACGAGAGAACAGGCGTTGGAAGGTGTTGAATTTTATAGAGAAAGATACAAGCCTATAGGAATATATGAAACAGAAATATACCCGGGAACTGAAGAAATGCTTGAGATGTTAAAGGGTAATGGTAAGTATATTGCATTGGCAACTTCTAAACCACTTCCTATGGCTGAGGAAGTTCTTAAGTATTTAAAGATTTACAGCTATTTTGATAAAGTTATGGGAGCTGAGCTTAAAGGACCAAGACAGAGCAAAGTTGATGTACTTGAAGCATTGTTTGATGAGATGCCTGACAGCATAACTAAGAAGCAGTGCATTATGATAGGTGATACATGTTTTGACATTGATGGCGCTAATACTGTTGGTATTGATTCAATAGGTGTTGATTACGGATTTGGCGACAAGGACGAAATGCTGGTTCATGGAGCTAAAGCCATAGCTTATTCTGCCACAGAACTTTGCAATATGTTGTTAAAATAAAAATTATAAAGAATTTTAAATAGAATTAAATCATACAAATTTTAAGATAGAATTTAATTATACAAATTTTAAAACGCAATTAAATTGCACAGAAGAGCATAGATAATTATTTTCATACAAAGATACAAAAAGGTAACAATATATAGATATAATATATAAATGCATACAGAACAGAATTGAGGAAAAAAGATGAGACAGAAAATAACAGTAGGAAGACTTTGGGGATTGATTAGCCCAATGGTTTTGTATATGATAGTTCAAGTAGTAGTATCAGGGATAGTAACATTTGGAATTATATTTGCAGCTAATTTTGTGTTACATGATTATGCTACTTTTTCAGCATCAAAGATTGGCATGAAAATAGCAGAGGAAAATATTTTACTTGAGTTGTTAATATCACAGATTATAACAGCACCGATATTAATTAAATGGTTAAAAGATGACATAAATTTGGATAAAGAAACAGGATTTTTTAAAAAGTTTAAAAGAACATCAGCATTTAAATTTTTACTTATAATTCCTTTTGGAATAACAATAATGTTTTGTGCCAATTATTTTGTTTCTATTCTACAGATGTTTATGCCGGAATTTATGATTGATTCATATGTAGGCACATCAGAGGCACTTACAAGCGGTCCGTTTATAATACAGGTATTGGCAACGGCCGTTGGTGCGCCTATTGTAGAAGAATTAATGTTTAGAGGTGTTATTTATAGAAGACTTAGAAGAATGGCCGGAGTAATTCCGTCAGCAATTATCGTATCATTGCTTTTTGGTGTATATCACGGAAACTGGATACAGGCACCATATGCATTTTTGTTAGGCTTGGCATGTGTTTATGTATATGAAAGATATAAGAGCATAATTGCACCAATGATTTTGCACGGAACAGCCAACTTTGTTGCAGTATTAATAACTTTTTTTGCAACAATTTCAGGAGAAAGCGTGGTTGATCAGCAGATTACTTACTCAGTACAGGACTTAATTGTGCTTATAGTTTTTGTAATAATAACAGGTATATTAACATTTTTATTATATAGAGTAATCAACAAAAAAGTAGTACCAGAGGAAATAAATTAAAAAGCATATTTCCAGACAATTGCCCACACAAAGGGGAGGGGCGGTACAGATTAGGAGGACAGGTAATGAAATTATTGACGATTACAATTCCATGTTATAATTCACAGGATTACATGGAAAAAAGTATTTGTAGTGCGTTAACAGGTGGAGACAGAGTTGAAATTATTATTGTAGATGACGGTTCATCAGATAACACATTGCAGATTGCAAAGAAGTATGAAGAAAAGTTTCCTAACATTGTAAGAGTAATTCATCAGGAAAACGGTGGACATGGAGAAGCTGTAAACACAGGAATTAAGAATGCAACAGGTTTGTATTTTAAGGTAGTTGACAGCGATGACTGTCTTGGAAGAAAAGCACTTGAAAAAGTATTAAATCTTTTGGAAGAAATGGTTGCAAAAGATGCAGGTCTTGATATGCTTGTGTCTAATTTTATGTATGACAAGCAGGGTGCAAGGCACAAGAAGATTATGAGATACAGAAGTGCCATGACACCAGGCAAAATGCTTGGTTGGGAAGATATTCATTTTGGAAGGACACAGTATTTACTAATGCATTCAGTTATTTACAGAACAAAGATTCTTAGAGAATGTGGAATGGAACTTCCAAAGCATACATTCTATGTTGACAACATTTATGTATTCCAGCCGTTGCCATATGTAAAGAATATCTATTACTTAGATGTTTGCCTTTACAAATATTTTATCGGAAGAGATGACCAGTCAGTTCATGAATCAGTTATGATTAAAAGACTTGACCAGCAGTACAGAGTTACAAAGCTTATGCTTGAAATCTACAATAGCAGTCCAAAGGACCAGAAGAACGCAAATGATGCAATGATTCATTATTTTGATATGATGATGTGTGTATCTTCAATTCTTTCAATTAGAGAAGGCTCTGAGGAAAGATTAAAGGACAAAGAAAAGCTTTGGAAACAGCTTGAAGAAACAAATCCTGAATTATATGGAATAGTAAGAAATTCACTTCTTGGAAGAACAATGAATCTTCCAGGAAAGTTTGGTAGAAAGTGTTCTGTAGTAGGATATAAGGTTGTAAACAAATTCTTTGGATTTAATTAAGGATAATATTTTTTAGAAAAATAAAACAATTAAAAATTTGTTATGTTAAGGGGCTATCGTTTTGCGTTATGAACTGCAAGTACGATTGCCCCTCATCTTATTCCTACCAATGTGGTTGAGATTGATATAAAGATTAGCTAATGTTATAATAGTTAGATAATTATAACATTAACCAGAGTGATAAGAAGATTATAGTTAAATATATAACAATACATGGAGAACGCTTTATGACAGAAGACAAAAAGATTAAGATTGGAAAATTATGCAACAAAATAGCCACGGTGCTTTTTGTTCTTTTTTTTATAGATACTTGTGTTATGCCTATAATGAACAAAAGATTTTTTATAACATCAGTTGTAATTATAGCAATTCTATTTGCCATATGCAGTATCACAAGTCATATTTTATTAAAAGATTATAAACCGGAATAAATGTTCCGGTTAAAGGATTGCAAGCATGAATTAATGAAAATTTAGCTCTTGCAATTCTATTTATATAAGAAAAAAAGATATTTATTTAAGGAGCAGGAAAATGGAAAACAACAAAGGTACAATTTGTGTTCAGGGTGGATGGAAGCCAACTAAGGGAGAGCCAAGAGTTCTTCCAATTTACCAGAGTACAACTTTTAAGTATGACACATCTGAACAGATGGGAAGACTATTCGATTTAGAAGACAGCGGATATTTCTACACAAGATTACAGAACCCAACTAACGATGCGGTGGCATCAAAGATTTGTGAACTTGAAGGTGGTGCGGCAGCTATGCTTACATCTTCAGGTCAGGCAGCTAATTTTTACGCTGTATTTAATATTTGTGAAGCGGGAGATCACTTTATTGCTTCATCTAATATATATGGTGGAACTTTCAATCTTTTTGCGGTAACAATGAAGAAAATGGGAATCGACGTAACTTTCGTTGATCCTGATATTTCACCGGAAGATTTGGATAAGGAGTTTAGACCTAATACTAAATGCGTATTTGGTGAGTCTATTTCAAACCCATCATTGGTAGTATTTGATTTTGAAAAATTCAGCAAGGCAGCCCACGCTCATGGAGTGCCACTTATTGTTGACAATACTTTCCCAACACCTATTAATTGCAGACCTTTTGAATATGGAGTTGACATTGTTACACATTCAACTACAAAATATATGGATGGTCATGCTATGGCAGTAGGCGGAGCAATTGTAGACAGTGGCAATTTTGACTGGAAAGCACACGCAGACAAGTTTCCTGGAATGACTGAACCGGATGATTCATATCATGGAATTGTTTATGCAGAAAAATTCGGTAAGGCAGGATATATTACAAAAGCTACAGCACAGGTAATGAGAGATTTAGGCTCAATTCCAGCACCAATGAACTCATTCCTGCTTAATGTAGGACTTGAAACATTACACCTTAGAATGCCTAAACATTGCGAAAATGCATTAAAGGTAGCTAAGTGGCTTAAGAATAATGACAAGGTGGCTTGGGTTAACTATCCGGGACTTGAAGGAGACAAATACTACGATTTGGCACAGAAATATATGCCTAACGGAACTTGTGGAGTATTAACATTTGGAATTAAGGGTGGACGTGAAGCGTCAATTAAGTTTATGGACAACCTTAAATTCGTGGCAATTGTTACACACGTAGCAGATGCACGTTCATGCGTACTTCATCCGGCAAGTCATACTCACAGACAGATGACAGATGAGCAGTTAATCGAAGCAGGTGTACAGCCTGATTTAATTAGATTTTCTGTAGGAATTGAAGATGCAGAGGATATAATCGCAGATTTAGAGCAGGCACTAAATGCATAAAATTAAAGAATTTGATTATAAACTCTTGCCAGGAGCGGTATCATAAGAAAATCTAAATTATAAGTTACTAATCAAGGAGCATAGATTATGAAATTCAGACCGTGTATAGACATACATAATGGAAAAGTAAAACAGTTAGTAGGCGGAAGCCTTAAGGATAAAGGAAATCAGGCAGATGAAAATTTTGTATCAGAAAAAGATGCAGCCTATTATGCTAATCTTTACAAAAAAGATGGGATAAAAGGCGGTCATATTATAATTTTAAATGCCGGAGGTTCTGAGTTCTTTAAGGAATCAAAAAAGCAGGCATTAGCTGCACTTAAGGCATATCCTAATGGAATGCAGATAGGCGGTGGCGTTACGGCAATTAATGCAGACGACTACATAAGAGCTGGTGCGACTCACGTAATAGTAACATCTTTTGTTTTTAAGGACGGAAGAGTTAATTATGGCAACCTTAAAAGCCTTGTAAAAGCTGTTGGAAAAGAACATATTGTTTTGGATTTAAGTTGTCGAAAGAAAGACGGACAATATTACATAGTTACAGACAGATGGCAGAAGTTTACTGATGAAGTGGTAAACCTTGAAACCTTGAAAAAGCTGTCAGAATATTGTGATGAATTTCTTGTACACGGCGTTGATGTGGAAGGCAAATCAGGTGGAATGGAAGAAGAACTTGTTGAAATGTTGTCTAAGTTCACAGACATTCCGATAACATATGCCGGCGGAATAGGTTCAAAAGAACAGATTGAGAAGTTTGCTGAAATTTCACAGGGCAATCTGGATTTTACAATTGGCAGTGCACTTGATTTGTTTGGTGGAAAGCTAAGCTATGATGAAATCGTTGAGGAGTATAATAAATAATCTCTTATAATATTTTTTGAAAAAGCTTCCATACTACATAAAGAGTAGTATGGAGGTTTTTTTATGGATGAAATTAAAGAATATGGTCAGGTAAAACTTGATCACAATAATAATCACAAGAACATATTTTTGTTAAGCATTATAGGAGAGATAGAAGGACACGAAAATGTGGCATCAGGTACTAAGGCTACCAAATATGAACACATCTTGCCAATGCTTGCAAAAATCGAAGACGATCAGGATATAGATGGCTTGCTGATTATATTAAATACAGTTGGTGGAGATGTGGAATGCGGACTTGCCATTGCGGAAATGATTGCAAGTCTAAGTAAACCAACAGTTTCACTTGTACTTGGAGGAAGTCATTCAATAGGAGTGCCGTTAGCGGTATCCGCTGATTATTCATTTATTGTGCCAACAGGAACAATGGTAATACATCCGGTAAGAATGAATGGTATGTTTATAGGAGTGCCGCAGACCTACGAATATTTCAAAAAAATACAGGAAAGAATAAATGATTTTGTAATCAATCACTGTCACATTCGTGAAAACAGATTTTCAGAATTAATGAATGAAACTGAAATATTAACAAAAGATGTAGGTAGCATTCTTGTTGGAAAGCAAACAGTTAAGGAAGGCATAATTGATGAAATCGGCGGGCTGAAAGATGCAATGAAGAAACTGTATGAGATGGTTGATAGGGAAAGTAATAAGTAGATTGTTACTGTTGATTAAAAAACTTGTTTTAAAGAATGTACCACCATGGCGTAAGGCTGTGGTGGTACAAAATAAAAACTCAATAACAAGTATTTATTACGTTCAAATATTAGCATTATTACTAAAAGTTTGCTATAATATAAAAGTTACATTAAATTTTAACGGGTACAATACAAGGGGATATTGCAGAAAAAATTAGATTAAAGAATTCATCCCAATCTATATGGGGAATATATACAGAATAAAAATAGATAAGAAAAATAGATAAAGCAAGAAAAACAGATATAACAAGAGTAACATATAGATATCACACAGAAGAATAGGAGTTACACCATGAATAATTTCTTTGGTATGTTAGCCAGAATGAAATACATCAATCGCTGGGGATTGATGCGAAATACAAAAACTGAAAATATTGCGGAGCATAGCTTGGAAGTTGCTATTATAGCTCATGCTTTGGCAGTTATAGGTAATACTTATTTTGGAAAAGAGTTGGATGCTGAGCATATAGCAATGCTTGGAATTATGCATGACACAACAGAGATTATAACAGGGGATTTGCCAACACCGATTAAGTATTATGCACCTGAAATAAGAGATGCATACAAGAAGGTTGAAAATGTGGCGGCCTGCCAGTTGATTTCAGAGTTGCCGGAAGAAATGCAGAATGCATATGAAGACATATTAATTGAGAATGATGACATTAATTGGAAATATGTAAAGGCAGCAGATAAGATGTCTGCATATATTAAGTGCATAGAAGAAAGAAATACAGGAAACACTGATTTTGCAAAAGCTGAGGAAACAATAAAGAAGGCTTTGGATGAAATGCATATGGAAGAAATTGAGAAATTTATTGAAATGTTTCTTCCAGCCTACACTAAAACATTAGACGAAATCAGCAAATAGAACATATAGAAAAAGCAAAAGAAAAAATGTATATAGTAAATCAAACAAAAAACAAATCCAAATGTACATAAAAACGAAATCAGCAAATAGAACATAGGAGAGCTGTATGAAAGCAGTATTTATTGCAGAAAAACCTAGTGTGGCAGCAGAGTTTGCCAAGGCATTAAAGCTAAAGACAACTAGGAGAGACGGATACATGGAAAGTGAAAATGCCATAGTTACATGGTGCGTTGGTCATCTCGTAACAATGAGTTATCCGGAATGTTATGATGAAAAATACAAAAAATGGAATCTTAGAGATTTGCCATTTATACCTCAGGGACAATGGAAGTATGAGGTGATTCCCGGGGTAAAAAAACAATTTAATATAGTAAAAGAGATTTTGAACCGTGATGACGTGGACACAATATATGTTTGTACCGACTCGGGACGAGAGGGAGAATACATATATAGATTAGTTGCCCAGGAAGCGGGAGTTAAAGGCAAAAAAGAGAAGCGAGTATGGATTGATTCCCAGACTGAGGAAGAAATTCTTCGTGGAATAAAAGAGGCAAAAGACCTAAAGGAATATGACAATCTTTCTGACGCAGCATATCTTAGAGCAAAAGAAGATTATTTGATGGGAATTAATTTTTCGAGACTCTTAACCTTAAAATATGGAAATTCCATAACCAATTATTTAAAGGGAGAGTGGAAGTCAATTAATGTTGGTAGAGTAATGACCTGCGTTCTTGGAATGGTATGCAATAGAGAGCGTGAAATAAGAGGTTTCGAAAAAACACCTTTCTATAGAGTTATGGCAAAGACTGATATACACGGACGAAAAATAGATACAGAATGGAAATCACAGAAAACATCAAAATTCTTTGAATCTCCACTTTTGTATAAAGAAAACGGATTTAAAGAAAAAACAACAGCCCAGGCACTGATAAGAGCTTTAGAGGAAAATGGAAATCCATTAGAAATGACTATTAAGTCCATCACTATGAAGGATGAAAAAAAGCAGGCACCGTTGTTATACAACTTAGCGGAACTTCAAAATGACTGTTCAAAGATGTTTAAGATTAGTCCTGATGAAACATTAAATGTGGTGCAGCAGTTGTACGAAAGCAAGCTTGTAACTTATCCAAGAACAGATGCCAGAGTTCTGTCAACGGCAGTTGCAAAAGAGATAAGCAAGAACATTTCAGGTTTGCAGTACTATCAGCCATGCAGCGTTTTTGCGCAGAATATTTTAAAGCAACAGTCCTACAAGAACCTTGCAAAGACTAAATATGTAGATGACAAAAAGATAACAGATCATTATGCCATAATACCGACAGGTCAGGGATTAAACGGTTTGGCTAAGCAGAAACCAATTAATCAGAAAGTGTATATGCTTATAGTGAGACGTTTCTTAAGCATATTCTATCCACCGGCAATATACAAAAAAGCTACTTTGGTAGGAGTTATGCCGGCAACATTTAGTGATGGAACAACAACTACAGAACAGTTCTCATCTAACTTTAAGATTTTGGCTCAAAAAGGTTATCTTGAAATAGCAGGAGTTCCTAGCAAAAAGAAAGCTACCGACAATAAGACAGACAATAAATCAGACAAAAAAACTAATGAAAAAAAAGCTAAAGAAGAGCTTGAAAATGAAAATATTATCAACGAAGAGGCAGAATTAGATGAAGAATTTTTTAAATTGTTGTATAATATGCCCAAAGGTGGTAAAATTACCGTTAATGAGATGAGTATAAAAGAAGGTGAGACAACACCACCTAAAAGGTACACATCAGGTTCGATTATTCTTGCCATGGAGAATGCAGGTCAGCTTATTGAAGATGAAGATTTGAGAGCACAGATTAAAGGCTCGGGAATCGGAACCAGCGCAACAAGAGCAGAAATAATAAAGAAACTGGTGAACATTAAGTACATATCATTAAATAAGAAGACACAGGTAATTACTCCGACTCAGTTGGGAGAAATGATTTTTGGAGTAGTTCACGGTTCGATTAAATCATTGCTTAATCCTGAATTGACAGCCAGTTGGGAACTGGGCCTTACCCAGGTAGCGGAAGGAAAAATAACATCAGAGGAATATATGAAAAAGCTGGATGATTTTATCAGGGGCAGATTTAATAACGTTATTAATTTAAATAACGCAGGTCAGATGACTAATTATTATAATTATGTGTCGCAATTTTATAGGAGGAACAATAAGTAATGTGTGGAATAGTAGGTTATGTAGGTGAAAGAGACTGTACAGACGTTTTATTAGATTCATTATCTAAGTTAGAGTATAGAGGATATGACTCAGCAGGTATTGCCGTATTTGAAAATGGAGAAATAACAGTAGAAAAGGCTAAAGGCGAGTTAAAGAACTTAAGAGAGAAAGTAGCTGAACACAAGCCAATGGGACATTGTGGTATCGGTCATACAAGATGGGCAACTCATGGTGAACCATCAGATATTAACTCACATCCTCATGGAAATAAGAGAGTATCAATTGTACACAATGGTATTATTGAAAACTACAAAGATATTAAGAATTTCCTTATTGAAAAGGGATACACATTTATTAGTGAAACAGATACAGAAACAGTAGCTAAATTATTAGATTATTATTACGAAGGTGATCCTGTAGATGCAATTATCAAGACTCTTAAAGATGTAAGAGGAGCATATGCACTTGGTATTGTATTTAAAGATTTTCCTGACAGAATTTTTGCAGTAAGAAAAGATAGCCCACTTATAATCGGTGCCGGTGACGAAGAGAACTTTATTGCATCAGACGTACCTGCAATTTTGAAATATACAAGAAATTACTATCTTTTAGAAGAAAACGAAATTGCAACAATTAAGTCAGACAGAGTTGAGTTCTGTGATATGCATAAATTACCTATCAAGAAAGAAGTTCAGGTTTCTAACCTTGATATGGATGCTGCAGAAAAAGGCGGATATGAACATTTTATGTTAAAAGAGATTCATGAACAGCCTAACGCAGTAAAGACAACAATCACACCAAGAATTGTAAATGGAATGCCAGACCTTTCAGAATGTGGTTTAACATTAGAAGCTTTAAAGAATTACAGAAAGTTATTTATTGTAGCCTGTGGTACAGCAATGCATGCCGGTATGGTTGGAAAATACGTAATCGAAAAGCTTGCAAGAACAGAAGTAACAGTAGATATTGCATCTGAATTTAGATACAGAGATCCAATTATAACACCTGAAGATTTAGTTATTGTAGTTTCACAGTCAGGTGAAACAGCAGATACTAAGGCAGCACTTCATCTTGCACACGATAAAGGTGCCAAGGTTTTATCAGTTGTTAACGTTAAGGGCTCATCGATTGCAAGAGAATCAGATATGGTTCTTTACACACATGCAGGTCCTGAAATTTCGGTTGCTTCAACTAAGGCATTTTCAGTACAGATGTCAGTAATGTACCTTCTTGCATTTGAAATGGCATATGCAAAAGGGCACATTGATGAAAATGAATGTAAGAGATTAACAGCTAAGCTTGCTGAAATCCCTGACATTATTGAAAAGACAATGGAATGTGAAAAGAAATGTAAATATGTTTCAAGTAAGTTAATTACAGCACAGAGCTTATTATACATTGGTAGAGGTTTAGACTATGCATTAAGTATGGAAGGTTCACTTAAGTTAAAAGAGATTTCATACATTCATTCAGAATCATATGCAGCAGGTGAATTAAAGCATGGAACAATATCATTAGTAGAAGATGGAATGCCAGTAATCGGCGTAGCTACTCAAACAGAATTATTAGAAAAGACAGTAAGCAACATTGTTGAAGTTAAGTCAAGAGGAGCATTTACAATTGCCGTATGCAAGGAAGGAACAGAATTTAGTGAGGGCGTAATCGATGAAGCTATCGAAGTACCTGCAATGGAAGATGTTTTAATGCCTATGTTAACAGTAATTCCTTTACAGTTAATTGCATACTACACAACAGTACTTAAGGGATTAAACGTAGATAAGCCTAGAAACCTTGCAAAATCCGTAACAGTAGAATAAAGGAGAAAACCAAATGTATACAATAAAGGATTTATATGATTTAAATGAAACAATAGCTGCAAAATTATTTGAAGGAAAAACATACCCATGGGAAGTTTTAGCTGATATTGGAGACTTTATTATGAAACTTGGACCAACACTTCCAAAGGATGAATTTAATCAGATTGAAGATAACATCTGGGTTCACAAAACAGTTAAGATTGCTCCAACAGCAAGCTTAACGGGTCCTTTGATTGTTGACGCTGACACAGAAATAAGACCATCAGCTTTCGTTAGAGGAAAGGCAATTGTTGGGAAGAACTGTGTAGTTGGAAATTCTACAGAATTAAAGAACGTTGTTTTATTTAATACAGTACAGGTTCCACATTACAACTATGTTGGTGACAGTATACTTGGAACACATTCTCATATGGGAGCAGGTTCAATTACATCTAATGTAAAATCAGACAAAACATTAGTAGTAGTAAAGAACGGCGATGAGCAGATTGAAACAGGACTTAAAAAGTTCGGTGCAATGCTTGGAGACTATGTAGAAGTTGGTTGTAATTCAGTATTAAATCCGGGAACAGTAATCGGAAGACACTGTAATGTTTATCCATTATCAAGTGTTCGTGGAGTTATTCCTGAAGGACATATTTTTAAAGACAAAAACAACATCATAAAGAAAAAATAATCATAAAATGTAAACGAAAAGTGATTGCAAAAATTGCAATGATAAACTATAATTACATTATCAAAATAATTAATATTTATTAATTATTTTGACCTGAAATGTTCGTGAATCCTGCCTATTTTGAACCTACAGTTTGAATAAAGGGATTCCTAATCTCTAAAGGGATGTCAAGCCTCATTATCAGGTGGAAGGCAGAACTTTAGATGCGGTTGCCCACCTGGCGTTTGCTAGGACTCAAAACGCAGGCCGGCATTTCAGGTACATATTTTATAATCAATCACGAAGTGATTGATTATGATTTCGAGCACCTTATGCGAAGCATGACTTGAATGTGCGAGAAACGATTATAACAGATGAGAAACGTAGTATATTTTTTTATACTACGTTTTTTTTCTGAGAAATCTTATCAGAAGAAATAATGGGGGAAGTATGAAATTAAAACTAGCAGTATGTATTTTTGTGGCAGTGTTTTTGTCAGCGGTTATTTTTAAAGTTAATCAGGTAGAGTATATTCCTGAATATGATTCAGGAGGAAAGTACCTGCAGGCGGTCAATAGCGAAAATATTACTGAAATAAAAACAGAAGCAGAGACCACAACAAATGAAGAAAGCAAAAAAGACAACACAGTTAGAATAGTTATTCTAAATAATAATTATATCACAAGGCACTATTCAAAATTTGTAGCCAAGGCGTCAGTATTAAACATATATTTTGGAGAAAATTTTAAGAATAAAAAGAGCATAAAGAAGCAGATTGATATTGGAACAGGCAGTAAATATTTTAAACAAAGCAATGTTATAAAAGTGGAGCCTAAAGGTGAAATATCAATACTGAAAGATGAAAAGAATATGCAAAGTTATAAGGGGATTTTCTACATATATAAAGAAAGCAGTGGTCTTGTGTTAGTTAATCAGGTTGGCATGGAAGATTATGTTGCAGCGGTAATTTCCAGCGAAATAGGGGAAGAATCGCCAAAAGAAGCCCTTAAGGCACAGGCAGTTTGTGCCAGAACATATATTATGAAAAGTCAGGGCAAAAAATATAAAAAATACAATGCCAAGGGAGACGACAGCGTAAGTTATCAGGTGTACAACAAAAACGTTCCCGGAGAAAACAGCATAAAAGCAGCAAATGAAACAAAAGGCACGGTAATGAAGTATAAAGGAAAATTAATAAATGCATATTATTTTTCTACGTCATGGGGATATACAACAGACTATAGAATATGGGGAAAAAAGAAACAGAAATATTTAAAGGAAACCAATCTTACAACAATCACGGAAAACATATCAGATGAAAAAATCTTTGATAAATATATAAAAGAAAAACCTAAATCCGTAGAGAAAAAAATGCCTTTTTACAGATGGACAACATATCTGACAACTAAGCAGATAGAAAATTCCATATACAAAAATATGGCAGTAAATGTAGGCACAATTAACCGAATGGAAATAAACAAAAGAGGGGCAGGGGGAATAGTTGCCCAAATGACTATTTATGGAGATAAGAGACAAATATCCATTGTAAATCAAAATCAGATTAGAAAAATACTAAGCTCATATTACTCAACAATAAAGCTAAGCGATAAAACCAAGAGAACAAAATTAAGCATGCTTCCAAGTGCGTTTATTTCAATAAAAAGTGTGTACAAAAACAACAAATTGGATGGAATAAAAATATACGGAGGTGGATTTGGACACGGAAGTGGAATGAGCCAAAGTGCTGCCTGCCAAATGGCAAAAAAAGGAAAAGGTTACAAGGAAATACTTGCAACCTTTTATAATGACGTTGAAATTACATCTTTACAGTAACTGTAGCTTCAGTTTCAGGGAAGAGAAGCTTATTGATTTCCGCACCAATAAACATTATATAAATCAAAAAATAAATCCATAACATAAATACGATTACAGCGGTAAAACTTCCATACATATAAGACATTCCTGAAAAGCTGTCTACATAAATAGAAAAGATATAGGAAAAAACAACCCAGCCAAGTGCTGAGAAAAAAGCACCCGGAAATACTTTTCCAAAAGTAGCAAGCTTAAAATTGGCAAGTCTGTATATTAATGAGAAGAAAAGTACCAGAAGTAAGAATACCAAAAGATATCTAAGCATTAATGTAACAATAGATATCTGTCTTAACCATGGAGCCAGTGACATGGCAAGGTTAAAGAGCTTATTACCAAAAACAAGTAGTACCATTGTAGAAGCCAATGCAACAGTAAATATTATTGTATAAAGCATTGATACAAATCTTGATATGAAATAATTACGTTTCTGGTGAATTTTTGCTATTTCGTACAAGCCAAACATTACAGACAACACGCCTTTAGATGCTGACCATATTGCAGCAATGGCTGTAATGGATACAGCAGTGCTTGATACATGTTCATATATTTCACTAACAGCCTGAACAAATAAAGGCTTAAGAAAATCAGGTGCATATGAATGAATCAAATAAATAATAGTATTCTGATTAATTGAAGCATGACCTATTAAATTAAAAAACAAAAGTATAAATGGAAAAATGGACAAAATAATAAAGAAAGAAGCCTGAGCTGTATAGATACCTACTTTGTCCTGCCCAATAGTGTCAATAAAGTCATATGCTTTTTTTATAAAATTAAATAATTTATGTTTCATAATAAAATCCTTTACTTAATCATATGAGTTAGTATAGCATTTTTTACTATTATCAACAATAAATAAAAATATAAAAGTGTAAGCAACATTATGAGTAATACGGCATAAAATATAATAAACAAAAAGAGGAGATAAAAATGTCAGATTATAAAATGATGTCGTGCAATCAGTGTTGCCATACCGGAAAAGATTGTGATGTATGTGTAAGCCCCGGATGTGGTGAACCTGAAAACTTGTCTATATATTCCCCTATAATATATGATGAGGTAGGAATAAATCTGTGTAGAACAATAACCATACCTGAGAATATTTTAACACTTTATCCAACAACAACTTACGTTCAGCTTTTGGTGGCGGATATAAAAATATATTCAGGAAAAGGCTATTTTACCGGTGAAGAAGAAACAGTTGAATATACTGAAGAGGAATTGGCAGAAATGGGAAATCCACCTACTTTTTCAACAGTATCAACCATACCGGGAAGAGCAAACTGCCTGCGTGTAAAACTTACAAACCTAAGAGTCGTATTTAAAATCAGACTATACGATAATTGTAAGAAATACATTACAACAGTTTCATTAGAAGCAGTATATTTGCCGGCAGTTGGAACAACAAACTACAATCCGGACACAAATCCAAGAAGTGTAACCGTTGACATGTATGCACCTTATGGAGCATCAACAGTTTACAATTCATACGAAGAATACTATATCAACTACGTAGGCTTTAATATGTATGATAATACGGTAGAAAATGGTTTAAATATGAATGCAGTTGCGAAAGTTATGGAATTTAATCCCACAACGGGAACAATGTCTGCCGGAATAACATTATACCTTAGAACAGTTTATTATCAGGCATACAAATTCAACTCATTAGGAAAAACAATGCCACCGAAAATGAACACCCACGAAGCAGAAAGCAATCCTTGCCTTAAATTCGTAGAGGGAGACTTGTTATTAAACGATGTAAAACCACTGGAACTGGAACCGCCAATGTGTGAGGGAGAAACTAAAAGAGAAATAAAAGACAATAACGAAATAAACCAGTGTTTAAAAGAAATATTAAATACATGCAACAGCGAAGATGAAGAAGTAGATGACAAAATATAAAAAACAGGTCTGCCATGAAAGTGGCAGACCTGAAATAAGTAAGGGGAAATATTACCATACTTCCCAATCTGTTATACGTTGAAAATTAACAATGGTATCAGGAGTAAGTTGATTTTTATCATTCATTTTGATTGTCCACCAAATATCTTCATATTCTGCATCATCATCATCATTATCAAACTTACAATAACATTTTCCACATATAAAATCTATTGTATGCTTTTTTGAATTGTAATTATATTGTTTTACACCAAGTTTTTTTAGAAAAACATTCATAGAAGTTGTTTTTTTGATATTAATTACATTTTTTAATTTACAATTAGCATATTGAATTGAATAAGAAAAAGGTTTATCTTTATCTTCATCAGAGGATTCCATTACTAAAAAGTTGAGAATATCTTCGGATGCTGTTTTACATTTTACAACACCAGGAAAAATATTCTTTTTTATATTTTCCTTTAATACAGTCATAGAACCATAATATTTTTGAAAATCGACTAAATCATCAAAGCTTAATCCCATGGGAACAAAATAATTAGTATTAATTTTGTATCTTTTTACCCAATGTGGATAAAGCTTCTGTTTCTTTGTGATAATAGTGGAGGCTGAATATTTCTTGCCACCTTTTTTCTTAGTGTACCAGCCATCAAAAGTATATCCATCACGTCTGATAGAAGGAGCACAGCCACGTTTTTTGTTCATTTTATTTTTGATATTAATTTTGCTCTTGTTACGGTTAGGTTTTGCTTTGAAGTAGCCGTTATTTGCGTAATATGTAATATTAACCTTTGCTGCTGCATTAGTCTGAATGGCAGGGATAAAGGTTAGTGATAAAATAATTGTAAATATAATTGTTAAGTTACTTAGTTTTTTCATTTTCAATTCTCCGTATAAAGTGGTTAGTATTTAAAAATAAGGTTTCCAATCATCGTTTGGATCAAATGATACAATAGTATCAGGTGAAATTTGATTCTTTTTATTGAGATACATGGACCAAACAATATCGGTGTCATATGTTTCATCAGTAAAGTGCGTTTTGCCACAGACAAAGTCCAAATAATTATTGGAAGGATCATAATTATAGGCGGTTATACCTAATTTTTTTAGAAAAATCTTAAAATCAGTCGCTTTTTTAATATTTATAATATTTTTTAATTTGCATTCCATATTAAAATAATAGTATTCATAAGTGAAATTATTATTGTCATCTATACTATGGATATCAGTGGTTAAATAAAATAAGTCACCTTTGTGATTTTTTAAAGTATATTCATAATCATAAGTTGCAATTTTTTTCTTTTTAGTGATTTTTAACTTTCCCCAATAAGGTTCGTACTCAGAGATATTGAGAAAAGTAACACCTATAGGTAAAAAATAGTTAGTGTTGATTTTGTACTTCTTTAACCAATGCGGATATAGTTTCTGCTTCTTTGTAATAATGGTAGAAGCTGAATATTTCTTACCCCCTTTTTTCTTGGTGTACCAGCCATCAAAAGTATATCCGTCACGTCTGATAGCAGGAGCATAGCCACGCTTTTTGTTTATTTTATTTTTGATAGTAATTTTGCTCTTGTTACGGTTAGGTTTTGCTTTGAAGTAACCGTTATTTGCATAGTATGTAATGTTAACCGTTGAAGCTGCATTAGTTTTAATGGCAGGGACAAAGGTTAGTGATAATATAATTGTTGAAAGAATAGTTAGATTAATTATTTTTTTCATACGTTATATTTCTCCTATAATGCAACAAATTAGATGTAATATATTGCATCTAATTTGTAAATTAAATCATGCTATATTAATAATGTTCCCAATCGTCATTTGCATCGAAAGAAACAATTGTATCAGGAGAGACTTGATTTTTACTGTTGAGATTTATTTGCCAAACAATGTCAGTGTCGTAAGTTTCATCAGAAAAGCGTGTTGAACCATATACAAAATCCACATAGTTATCTGATGGATAAAAATTATAAGATTTAACACCTAATTTTTTGAGAAATTTCTTGACAGAAATAGTTTTTCTTATGTTTACTAAATTTTTTAGCTTACAATCAATTCCAGAGCAAGAATAGTCATAAACATAATCACCGTCATCATCAATGGCTTTAACAAGACCGCTAATAGAAAACGAATCTCCATATGAATTGGTTAAGGTATAGCTACAAGTATAGTTACCAATTTTCTTCTTGACTATTTTTAAATTTCCCCAGTAAGGTTCATAATCAGATAAACTATAACAAGTCATACCAACAGGAACAAAGTAGTTAGTATTAATTTTGTATTTTTTAATCCAATGAGGATATAGCTTCTGTTTCGTTGTGATAATAGTAGAAGCAGAATATTTCTTGCCACCTTTTTTCTTAGTATACCAACCGTTAAAAGCATATCCTTCACGTCTGATGGCTGGAGCGTAGCCACGCTTTTTATTTATTTTGTTTTTTATTGTGATTTTTCGCTTGCTACGATTGAGCTTTGCTTTGAAATAGCCATTACTTGAATAATATGTAATGTTAACCTTTGAAGCTGCATTAGTCTGAATGGCGGGGATAAAGGTTAGTGATAGTATAATTGTTGAAAGAATAGTTAGATTAATTACTTTTTTCATACGCTATATTTCTCCTATAATGCAACAAATTAGATACAATAAATTGCATCTAATTTGTTTAAAGTATTAAGTTAAAAGATGACTACCATATTTGCCAGTCAGTTATAAGTTCAAATTTTACAACCGTACTAGGCATAATTTGATTTTTATTATTCATTTTTATTGTCCACCATACATCTTCGTATTCGGCATCGTCATCGTCATCGACATTAGAAATGCAATAACATTTTCCACATATGAAATCTAAAGTATGAGTTTTTGAATTATAATTGTACTGTTTTACACCTAGTTTTTTTAAAAACATACCCATAGAAGTTGTTTTTTTTATGTTAATAACGTTTTTTAGTTTGCATTTTGTATAATCAATAAAGTAAGCATCGGAATCTGATGTGGGCCAACTAGATATATAAATCAAATCTTTTTTGTGGGTTTTGCATATATAATTACCAGGATAAACATCTTCTTCAACATTTTTATTGATTAAAGTAAGTTTACCAAAGTATTTTTGAAAGCTTTCTATATCGGGTAAACCTAATCCCATAGGAACAAAATAATTAGTGTCAATTTTGTATTTTTTTATCCAATGTGGGTAAAGTTTAAGCTTTTTTTTGATGATGGTGGAAGCTGAATACTTCTTGCCTCCTTTTTCCTTAGTGTACCAGCCATCAAAAGTATATCCGTTACGTCTGATAGCAGGAGCATAGCCACGTTTTTTATTTAATTTATTTATGAGAGTAATTTTATTTTTGCTACGGTTAGGTTTTGATTTAAAGTAACCGTTACCTGCATAATATGTAATGTTAATCTTTGATGCTGCATTAATCTGAATGGCAGGGATAAAGGTTAGTGATACTAAAATTGTAAATATAGTTGTTAAATAAATTAATTTTTTCATAGTTCAGTTATCTCCTACATTGTGTTTTATTACCAAATTTGCCAATCAGTTATTCGATCAAAATTAACAACAGTATCAGGAGTAAGTTGGTTTTTATCATTCATTTTAATTGTCCACCAGATATCCTCATATTCAGCATCGTCATCATTGTGAAAGTTACAATAACATTTTCCACATATAAAATCTATAGAGTGAGTTTTTGAATTATAATTATATTCTTTTACTCCAAGTTTTTTTAGAAATAAGCTCAAAGAAGTTGTCTTTTTTATATTAATAACATTTTTTAACTTACATTTTAAAGAGTCTATTTGAAAGTAATCACCATTATATCCATACCAAGAAAAAATAGATATTGAATCTCCTTTATTGTTTTTACAGTAATATTCACCAGGAGAAACATGTGCTTTAATGTTTTTTCTAATAACAGTAAGTTCGCCATAATATTTTTGAAAGTCGTCAACCCCGGTTAGACTTAATCCCATAGGAACAAAATAATTAGTATTAATTTTGTATCTTTTTACCCAATGAGGATAAAGCTTAAGCTTTTTTTTGATGATGGTAGAAGCTGAATATTTCTTGCCACTTTTTTTCTTGGTATACCAACCAGTAAAAGTATATCCGTTGCGTCTAATGGAAGGAGCATATCCTCTTTTTTTGTTGATTTTATTTTTAATGACGAGTTTCGACTTGCTACGATTGGATTTTGCTTTAAAATATCCTTTACCTGCATAATAGGTAAGATTGACACTATTGGAAGCGTAGACACCTGAATTAGGTATAAAAGTAAGCGATATTATAATCGCTAATAAAGTAAAAAATTTAATTGTTTTTTTCATATTGAAACCTCCCTCTTATGAGAATTATAAAAAAAAAAGAAATATATGTCAAATCATGTAGTAAAAATAGTAAAAAATATGTTATAATGCAACAGATATTAAAAGAGGAGGAGAAATATAATGAAAAATGGGACAATTAAAAGAATAATTATTTTGATAGTATTTTGTATTATTATGTTAGCCAATGATAATAGTGTTGAGGCAAAGGATAGGAAAGTAGAAGCAATTAGAATTAAGGAAATAAAACAAGATATTGATGGGAGAGAGGTATATATAAAGTGTGGTGTTAAAGATTGCCCAGCAAGTCACAATAAGAAATTTATTGATAAACCTTGTGCAGGTGGGTCAGATTTAAGGCAAATATATGCAAAAACAAAGAAGGGTAAGTGGAGAACATTAGAACAGTTAAAGTTTAAAAATATGCAAGGCGGATGCATAAATGGTGATAAAATGATTATAGCATTTGTTGATAAGGATAGACATAAAAAAGGTGATTTGACAGCATTTGTTGAAATCGATTTAGTGAAAAACAAAGTAATAAAAGTCACTATGGTACAGGGAGCCAAAGATTTGAATATAAAAGCTTTTGGTCATTCCAATGATTTTACGTATCTTAATGGAAAATATTATGGAAGTTGGTACCAAAAAAATGGAAAGAAAAATTATACAAGTAGAATAGGAAGAATAAATACAAAGTTGTCAGGAAACGGTACAAGTAGCGATTTCTCTAAGGATAGTAAAGGAAAAGCAGCTTTTGGTATAACTTCGTACATAAAAGATGATCAATTAGCATTGGGGATTCGTGAGAATGTAAATGAGGGAAAAAGTTCTCATTTAGAAAGATACGTTAGTGTTTGTAGTGTGAAAAATACGAAAAAAGGGAAAGCAAAATATAAATTAGAAAAAAAAATATTTAAACTAAAAAAGAATAAAAAGTTTTCAACATCTCAATGTATGGAACAATCTAATGGAAAATTTTATTTGGTAAGGTTTAACAAAAAAGAGGGAAAAGATAATAATTGCATTGAAGTAATTAATAAAAATGGTAATAAAGAAAAACAATACATAATAAAAAATCCGAAAAGAATATCAATATATTCAAATGATGGAAAAAAGGAAATATTTAAATTCAGAAAAATAAAATGGGAAATTGAAAGTTTAGCGCATTATAAGAAAAAAACGTTTTACTACACTATGTATAAGCCATCAGATGATAACGTAGGCAAACAGGCATATTTATATAAAGTTAAATTAAAATAACAGGGGAGGTTACAATGAAAAAGTTTACAGCAAATTTATTACTTATTTTATTAAGTATACTTATTGGATTTAGCGTACATAGCAGCGTGTATGCAGCAGATGATGCTAAAGTAGAAATTTGGAGTTATAGTTTAAATGAAAGAATAGAGCACAGGTCTATTGAGGTTGGAAAGAGTAATCCTAATTTCGGAATTATGTTTGCACCATCAGATATAGTGGCTAATAAGATTAAATGGTCTATTGATGATACATCAATTGCAACAGTTACAGGAAATAATGATACGGCGACAGTTAATGCAGTAAAGGAGGGAATGACAACATTAAGATTGAATGTTTCAACAGAGTCTAATGGTAAATTATCACATTCATCAGTTATTTCTGTTTATACGGCAATAGACAATGTTTATGGTAAAGTTAATGGGAAAGCATGTACTTTTTATAGAGGAGCAACGAAAAATTCATGGATTAGGTCAGAAAAAGTAAAACAAGGACAGAAACTTACTATAATTGGTAGCTGTGGTAGCTTTTATTATGTTGAGTTACCGGATGATTACACATTTGATGATGGAAGAGATACTAGAAAAGCTTATGTTGAAAAATCAAAGGTCTATGTTCCGGTTACTGATGTTAAGGCATGGAGAAACTCTAATGATGTAAAAGTAGGAGAAACAACTACTGTAACAAGTGTTGTTTATCCACAAATAGCTACAGTTAACAAAGCTACATACACCACTGATAATAGTTCAATTTCAATATGTGATGAAAATGGTAATGTTCAGGGAAAAGGTGAAGGTTATACAAGAATAAGTGCAACAGCGGAGAGCAAAAAAGCCACTTGTGGTTTATCTGTTTATTCACAATGTAGTGACGCGTCAGGTAGCTTAAAGGAAGAAGCAGATTTTTTTATAGGAGCAGACTCGGGAGAATATATAAGAAAGGCAAAAGTTCCTAAAAATCAAAAAGTTACAGTAATTGGCAGTTGTGGAAATTACTTTAGAATAAAGATGCCAACAGATTTTAATTTTGATGATGGTGACAATAGTAGAATAGCATATGTACTGAAATCAAAAGTTTATGTACCTGTTACTGAAATAAAAATTAACAAATCAGAATTAAACTTAGGTGTGAAAGATGTGGATCAGTTGAAGGCTCAGGTTATTCCTGCACAGGCTACAAATAAGACGATAGTTTGGTCTGTAGCTAAGAAGGGAGTAGTTGAAGTAGATCAAAATGGAAAGATTAAAGTAGTTGGCACAGGTAACACTACTGTTATTGCAAAGTCTCCGGAAGGACCATCAGCAGCATGCAAGATTATTGTATTTAAAGACCTTGATACAGCTAAGATGGGTGATTTTACACTTAGACTTGTAAAAACAACAGCAGGTTGTAATACATTAGAATATTCAAGATGCAAGGGCGCTACTCAGTGTGAGGTATATTCAGGAGTTAAGAGACCTGATGGTACATTTAAGTGGACCTTTTTGGAAGGGGAGTATGGACAGCTTTGTGAGGGGGGCGAGTTCGATGAGGAAGTAGACCTTGGTTCAACTCATTATTATAAAGTTGTAGCAACGAAAGAGTATGTAAGAGATTCATTTGATTTTGTTACTCTTGATGAAAAGACTAGCAATATAGTCAAAGTTACTAATGGTACGCTAACACTTTCAGGAAAACAGAAAAACAAGAAAAGCAATACCCTGTCATGGAACAAACTTAAGAGAGAAGATACAAAGAAGCAGGGGTACGTAATTTACAGAAAAACTAATAATGACAAAAAATACAAGAAGTTAAAGGAAGTAACAAAAAATTCATATACTGATAAGAGTGTTAAGAAAAAGAAAAAATATTCTTACAAAGTGAGAATGTTCTATGTTAATGAAGACGGCAAGAGAGAATATTCTCCATACAGCAATGGAATTACAATTAAGGTAAAATAGGGAGCGAAGGATTATGAAAAAAGCAAGTAAGATTATAGCGATTTTTATATTTGCAATGAGTGTTTTTTTAGGCGTTGGTGCAGTTGAAGTTTTTGCAGGCACAACATCTCAGACCAACACGGTTAATGAACCGATAAAATTCATTGCAAAGCAAAAAGGAAAAAAGGTTATTTTAAAGTGGAACAAGTCTAAGAATGTGAAAGGCTACATTATATATAAGAACGGAAAGAAGTTTAAAACATTAAAGAAAAACAAACTTACTGACAAAAAGGTAAAGAAGAACAAAGTGTATAGCTACAAAATAAAGGCTTATACTTTTGCTAATGGTAAGAAAGTATTTAGCAATTCAGGTCAGACTGTTTCAATAATTGTAACTGATAAAAAATCAAAAAAGGTAAACGCAGGAAGATTTAAATACATAAAGAATCAGTACACAATAAGTCTTAACGGAAAAGTTAAACTACAGGGCGAAGCATATCCGTCTAAGAAATTAAAAAAGAAAAAAGTACTGAGCAGAAAACTTACATGGAGTTCTTCAGACACAAGCCTTGCAACGGTAAATGCAAGAGGCGTTGTTAAAGCTAACAACAATATGAAAACCGGTACTGTAATAATATATGCAAAGGCTCACAACGGTTTAACAAAGAAAGTTAAAATTAATATTGAAAACTATGCATATCCGTCAAAGATTAAAAAAATGTATATGTTAAGCGATGATATTAAACCGCTTGTAACGGAACATATGGCTGAAATGACAAAAATAGTTTCTTATTTTGAATTTGAAAATAAAAATAATGAAACAACATTTGACATTGACGACAAGGGAAATCTTTCAATGAGTAAAAAGATTTCCATAAGCAGCGAAATGGAAAAAACAATATTTAATCTTATTTCAAGCATGCCTATAACGGTAGAAGTACATAAGGGATATGTGGCATTCAACAGAATAGACTTTACAGTTTACGACACTGGAATAATCAACTCAATTGCTTACGTATTCCAAGGTATGGAAAATGTTGATACAGGATATGAAAGAATAGAAATAGCACCTAACTGGTATTATCAGTATGGAGAATTTTCAAAGGGATACTTTGAAGAAGAACAGGAATAATTGACATATAATGAACTTACAAATGCACAGAAAAGCAGAAAAAATGCTAATCTGTGCATTATTGTTTGACACTGTTTTTTTTGTGTGTTAGAATTGTCGTATTGTAAAAGGCGATGAGTGTGTAAGTAGATATATATTTTCCGTCAGAGAGAAAGACTCACAGGCTGGAAGGTCTTTCAGGTTCAGATATATATTGAAATTCCCACAGGAGCTGCATTCACCAACAGATTATAAGTATGAATAATACTAAAGAAGGAAACTAATCTAAGTAATGAATGACGTGTGTAGCGCGTTAAGCAGATAGAGTGTTCGTGATAATGATTACGGAAACTAGGGTGGTACCGCGGAGCAATCCGTCCCTATGGAACAGGTGCTTTTTTTGTTTTCAAGTATCTCAAAGTCACCATCCACCTGTGCTTGCACAAAAGTGGATGCGTGACCTTGAGATACGCTCCTCAATGAGCATAAAAACAAAGCGAAAGCTTTGTGATATGCGAATTGAGTTTTACGGATTGTGAGAGTGCAAAGCACGGAACAATCCGTAAAGAAAACAAAAATAAATTTGTGTGAGTAATTTAAGGATTGCGAGAGTGCGAAGCACGTAGCAATCCCAAAAAATAAAATATGTGAACAACTTGAACACAAACCTGTTATTTTAAAATCTATAAAGAGAGGAATTTATCATGAAAGAAAAGTTACAGGCAATTAGGGAAGATGCCATTTCCAAAATTACAGCCTCAGACAATTTGGACAAACTTAACCAGATTAGAGTTGAAGTTTTGGGCAAAAAAGGTCAGTTAACAGAAGTTCTTAAGGGCATGAAAGATGTTGCTCCTGAAGACAGACCTAAAGTTGGTCAGTTAGTTAATGACACAAGAAAGATTATTGAAGAAAAAATGGAAGAAGTTAAGGCAGAACTTCAGGCTAAGGCTAGAGAAGCTAAGTTGAAAGCAGAAGTTATTGACGTTACTCTTCCGGCTAAGAAGAATAAAATCGGACATAAGCATCCTAATACATTAGCTCTTGAAGAATTAGAGAGAATTTTTACAGGTATGGGATACGAAGTTGTAGAAGGTCCTGAAGTAGAATATGACCATTATAACTTTGAAGCTTTAAATATTCCTGACAATCATCCTGCAAAAGATGAACAGGATACTTTCTATATAAATAAGAACATTGTACTTAGAACACAGACTTCTTCAGTACAGGCAAGAGTAATGGAAAAAACTCAGCCACCTATCAGAATTATTTCTCCAGGTAGAGTTTTCCGTTCAGACCAGGTAGATGCAACACATTCACCTTCATTCCATCAGGTTGAAGGTCTTGCAATCGACAAGAATATTAATTTCTCAGACTTAAAGGGAACATTGGCAGAATTTGCCAAGGAACTTTTTGGACCTGAAACAAAGACTAAATTCAGACCTCATCATTTCCCATTTACTGAGCCAAGTGCAGAAATGGACGTTTCATGCTTTAAGTGTGGCGGAAAAGGATGTAGATTCTGTAAGGGTGAAGGCTGGATTGAAATTCTTGGTTGTGGTATGGTTCATCCACACGTACTTGAAATGTGCGGTATTGATCCTAAGGAATATCAGGGATTTGCCTTCGGTGTAGGTCTTGAAAGAATTGCATTATTAAAATATGAAATAGATGATATGAGACTGTTATACGAAAACGATGATCGTTTCCTGAACCAGTTCTAGTTAGCAGGAAGGAGAAATAAAAATGAATACACCATTATCTTGGATTAAAGCATACGTTCCTGAACTTGAATGTACTGATCAGGAATACATGGATGCAATGACATTGTCAGGTACAAAATGTGAAGGCTTTGAAAGACTTGATGCAGACCTTGACAAAATCGTTGTTGGACAGATTGAAAAAATAGAAAAACACCCTGACGCAGATAAGCTTGTTATTTGTCAGGTTAATATTGGAACAGAAACAATTCAGATTGTTACAGGAGCACCTAATGTTAAGGAAGGACAGAAAGTACCTGTAGTACTTGACGGTGGTCGTGTTGCCGGAGGTCATGACGGTTCAAAGACAGAAGGCGGAATTAAGATTAAAAAAGGAAAACTTAGAGGAGTTCCTTCAGATGGAATGATGTGTTCTATTGAAGAACTTGGCTCAACAAGAGAATTTTATCCTGAAGCACCTGAATACGGAATTTATATTTTCGATGACAGCGTTCAGGTAGGAGCAGATGCAATTGAAGTTTTAGGACTTCACGATTCAGTTTTTGAATATGAAATTACATCTAACAGAGTAGACTGTTACAGTGTTATCGGTATTGCAAGAGAAGCAGCTGCAACATTTAAGAAGCCATTTAAGGCACCTGTTACAGGACCGGTTGGAACAGACGGAGATGTTAATGATTACATTTCAGTTGAAGTAAAGGATAACGACTTATGTAAGCGTTATTGTGCAAAGGTTGTTAAGAATGTTAAGATTGCACCATCACCTGAATGGATGCAGAGAAGACTTTCAGCCTGTGGTATCAGACCTATCAATAACTTAGTAGATATTACAAACTATGTTATGGAAGAATTTGGTCAGCCAATGCATGCTTATGATCTTGATACTATTGCAGACCATAAGATTGTAGTAAGAAGAGCAGAAGACGGTGAGAACTTCGTTACTCTTGACGGACAGGAAAGAGAATTAGACAGTGGAATGCTTATGATTTGCGATGGTGAAAAGCCTGTAGGTCTTGCAGGAATTATGGGTGGCGAAAACTCAATGATTACTGATGATGTTAAGGATATGCTTTTTGAAGCAGCTTGTTTTGACGGAACTAACATCCGTCTTTCATCTAAGAGAGTTGGTCTTAGAACAGACGCCTCAGGTAAGTTTGAAAAAGGACTTGATCCTAACAATGCAGAATCAGCTATTAACAGAGCATGTCAGTTAATCGAAGAATTAGGAGCAGGTGAAGTTGTTGCAGGTATGGTTGATGTTTATCCTGAAAAGAAGACAGAAACAACAATTAAGTTTGATCCTGACTATGTAAATAAATTAATCGGATTTAATTTAACAGAAGAGCAGATGGTAAGTTACTTCCCTGCTTTAGAGTTGAAATATGATCCTGAAACAAAACTTATTACAATCCCAACATTTAGACAGGATTTAGTTGGTATGTGTGATATTGCTGAAGAAGTTGCAAGATTCTATGGATATGATAACATTCCTACAACTCTTCCAAGTGGAGAAGCTACATCAGGAAAATTATCATACAAATTAAGAATTGATGAAATCGCAAGAAGGGTAGCTTTATACAGCGGATTTTCACAGGGAATGTCATATTCATTTGAAAGTCCAAAGGTTTATGATAAGTTATTACTTCCAAAAGATTCAAAATACAGACAGTCAATTGTTATTTCAAATCCTTTAGGAGAAGACTTTAGTGTTATGAGAACTACACCTTTAGGTGGAATGCTTACATCACTTGCTACTAACTATAATAGAAGAAACAAAGATGTAAGACTTTTTGAAATGGGCAATGTTTATCTTCCAAAGGAATTACCACTTAAGGAACTTCCTGATGAAAGAATGCAGCTTATATTAGGTTTCTATGGCGAAGGTGATTTCTTTACAATGAAGGGTGTTGTAGAAGAATTATTGGAACAGGTTGGAATGAAGAAGAGAGTTCATTATGATGCTAAGGCGGGAAAGACTTTCCTTCATCCGGGACGTCAGGCTAACATCGTTTATGATGGAACAGTTATCGGTTATTTAGGTGAAGTTCATCCAACAGTTTGCGAAAACTACAATATGAAGACTAGAGCATACATTGCAGTAATTGATATGCCATATGTATACGAAATGTCTTCATTTGATAAGAAGTACGAAGGAATTGCTAAGTTCCCTGCTGTATCAAGAGATATTTCGATGGTTGTACCTAAGGATATTCCTGTTGGTAAGATTGAAGAAGCTATTGAAAGCAAGGCAGGAAAGAACCTTGAAAGCTACAGCTTATTTGACATCTATGAAGGTGATCAGATTGAAGACGGCTTTAAGTCAGTAGCATATTCAATTGTATTTAGAGCTAAGGACAGAACATTGGAAGATAGTGATATTCAGTCAGCTATGAATAAGATTTTGAAAGAACTTGAATCAATGGGTATTGAATTAAGAGCATAAAAACATTAAACCACCCGCTTTGGAATAAATCTATGTTTCAAGGCGGGTGGTGTTTTGATGAAAAGAGAGGAAAGTTATGCGTTTTGTAATACAGAGAGTAAATGAAGCTTCCGTAAAGGTTGATAATAAAGAGATAGGTTCAATTAACAAGGGATTTCTTGTTTTAATTGGTGTGTCTAATGAAGATAATAAAGAGATTGCCGACAAGATGATTAAGAAAATGATTAATCTTAGAATATTTGATGATGCTGATGGAAAAACTAATCTTGCACTTAAGGATGTTAACGGAGAGTTGTTATTGGTATCCCAGTTTACTCTTTATGCTGATTGCAAAAAGGGTAACAGACCATCATTTATTAATGCCGGAAAACCTGATATGGCAAATGAAATGTATGAATACATTATTTCAAAGTGCAAGGAAGAAATAGAGGTTGTTGAGCAGGGTGAGTTTGGAGCAGACATGAAAGTAAGTCTTTTAAATGACGGACCTTTCACTATTGTTCTTGACAGTTCTGAAATATGCAAATAATATAGATTACAGTGTAAAAAAAGTATTATACAGAAAAGAGATAAAAGTTATGTTAAAAAAAGAAATGAGTTTACATGATTATTATTATGATTTGCCTGAAGAATTAATAGCACAGGATCCTTTAGAGGACAGAAGCAGTTCAAGATTAATGGTTCTTGATAAGAACACAGGCGAAATAGAACATCATATATTTAAGGATATTATAGATTATTTGAATCCAAATGATTGTTTGGTAATTAATGATACAAAGGTTATTCCTGCAAGATTATATGGAAGCAAGGTTGGCACTGATGCAAAGATTGAAGTGTTGCTTCTAAAGAGAAAGGAAAACGATGTTTGGGAAACATTAGTTAAGCCGGGAAAGAAATGCAAGCCGGGTACTGTTATAAGTTTTGGTGACGGAATTTTAACGGGCGAGGTTATTGATGTTGTTGAAGAAGGCAACAGATTAATTAAGTTTACTTATGAAGGTATTTTTGAAGAAGTGTTGGATAAGCTTGGAGAAATGCCACTTCCACCATATATAACACATAAACTTGAAGACAAAAACAGATATCAGACAGTTTATGCAAAATACGAAGGTTCAGCGGCTGCACCAACAGCAGGTCTTCATTTTACAAAAGAGTTATTAGAAAAGATTAAAGAAAAAGGTATTAAAATAGCTCACGTTACATTACATGTTGGTCTTGGAACTTTCAGACCGGTTAAGGTTGAAAATATTCTTGAACACCATATGCATTCTGAATTTTATATGGTTGACGAGGAAGATGCAAATATGATTAATGAGTGCAGGGCTAATGGCGGCAGAGTTATTGCTGTTGGAACTACAAGCACAAGAACATTGGAAACTGTAACAGACGAAAATGGTATTGTACATCCTGGAAGCGGATGGACACAGATATTTATTTATCCGGGATATCAGTTTAAGGCTATTGATTGCCTTATTACTAATTTCCATTTGCCTGAATCAACATTGTTAATGCTTGTTTCAGCGTTGGCCGGAAGAGAGAACATTCTTAACGCATATAATAAGGCTGTAGAAGAAAAATACAGATTTTTTAGCTTTGGCGATGCAATGTTTATAAAGGAATAGCATCCTATGGAAAAATATGCAGTAAAGAAATTAAACAAAAAAAATAATATAAATGCGTCAGTGCCGGGCTCTAAAAGTATCACTAACAGAGCTTTAATGCTGGCGGCTATGTCAGATGGCATATGCACACTTAACGGTGTATTGTTTAGCAGTGATTCAAGAGCTTTTCTTGACTGCCTTATTTCATTAGGTTTTAGTGTTCAGATAGATGAAGAAAGTGCTAATGTAGTGATTAAGGGTGAAAATGGAAGAATCCCTAACAGAAAGGCTACAATTAATGTTCAAAGTGCAGGAACAGCAGCAAGATTCATGACTGTTTTTCTTGCTGTGGCAGGTGGTGACTATACTCTTCAATCTTCAGAACAGATGAAGAAGCGTCCAATGAGTGAGCTTCTAGGCAGCCTGACAGCTAAGGGTGTAGAGATTAAGTGCTTAGAAGAAGAAGGACATTTCCCTTTTGAAATTCATTCTAATGGAATTAAGTCAGGTAATATTAAAATCGACACGACTACCAGCAGTCAGTATGCCAGCGCATTACTTATGGCATCTGTAATGAATGGTATGAATGTGGAACTTACGGGTTCAAGAGTGGACGGTGCCTATATTAAGATTACAACAAATATGCTTAAGCAGTTTGACATTGATTTTGATAGAGAAGGCAATACATATATAATAAAGAAGCAAAGTTATATTTGTAATGTATATAATGTTGAACCGGATATGTCTGCTGCATGTTATTTTTATGCTATGGCAGCTATTCTTGGTGTTAAATCTATTGTTAAGGGAATACATAAAGATTCAATGCAGGGGGATATTAAGTTTATTTATGCTCTTGAAAGAATCGGTTGTGTAATAACAGATAAGCCGGAAGGTCTTGAAGTGGATGGAACAAGTGCTGTAGGATATGAAGGCATTGATATAGATATGTCTGATTTTTCAGACCAGGCGCTTACAATGGCTGTTGTGGCAGCTTTTGGAAAGACTGAGACAAGAATCAGAAATATTGGTCATATAAGAGGTCAGGAATCAGACCGTGTTCAGGTTATTGTTAACGAACTTAACAGAATGGGATGTGATGCTAAGATTGTAGAAGAAGGCGGTAGTACAGATGTAATTATAACGCCGGGCAAACTTCACGGAGCAGAAATTGAAACTTATGACGACCACCGTGTGGCAATGAGTTTTGCAGTGGCAGGTCTTGCAGTTGATGGAATTGTAATAAAGAATCCAATGTGCTGCAGAAAGACTTTTGAAAACTACTTTGATGTTCTGGAAACAATTGAAAAGGAAGACGAATAGATTTTAGTCACATGGATTGTAATATAAAATAAATATTTGTTGCATATTTGCTATTTTTATAATAGAATGAAAAAAGTTATGAGTAGTAAGTAATTCATAATGAGTTAAATTATAAAATTAAAGAACGTGTAACAAACGAAAAAGGAGAATTACAAATGAAAGATAAGATTAAAGAAATTATTTTAAGTGTAAATCCCGGCATGGATGTTGAAGATGAGGATTTTAACATTGCAGAAGATATGGACTCAATGGATATTCTTGCATTAATGGAAGAATTAGAGGACGCTTTTGATATTGAAATTACAATGGAAGAAAAGAATGAAGAGAACTTTAGCAGCATTGATGCATTAGCAGAAATGATTGAAAGACTTCAGCAATAATATGACAAATATGATTATAGGGCTCTTAAGTTAACTTAGGGGCCTAATTTTTTGCCAAAGAAAGTAGAAAAAGAGAAACAAAAGTTTCATTTTGTAAAAAACATAAAATCTTTGTAAAACTTTTTGGTTATCACAATTATATAAAAATTATTATATATTATATTTTTGTTTTTGAGTGTAAAGGGGACTAATGTGTGTGAAAAAACAATAAAAGATTAAGCAGTGGAGTTTATTATGAAATTAAAATTAGTTCGTATTACAAAAATCATATGTTTTTGCATGGTGGCAGTTTTAATGGTTGGAGGGTTAACAGACCTTTTAAAGCCTAAGTGGTTAGAAAACAGATGGGTATCGGCGAAAACAAACAAAAGTTTTTATGAATTGCAGGATAACAGCGCAGAGGTTGTCTTTTTTGGAGCAAGTATTATTTCAGCAGCAATGGATCCGTTCCAGCTATATGAGGAGCAGGGAATTTCTTCATATAATCTAGGTGTTATGTCTCAGCCAATGATTGGAACTTATTATTGGTTTAAGGAAGCACTAAAAACTCAGAATATGAAATTAGCAGTAATAGAGATTAAGTCTGCCGGACGTTCTTCTGAAAAAGCAGAAGAAAAGGCAAGAAAGTCTTATGATTATATGAAATGGGGTAAGAACAAGATTCAATATGCCTTGGATTACAAGGACTTCCATAAGGAAGCTGATGGCACAGACGAAGAAGTTGATTTGTGGTCATATCTTTTCCCATTATCTTTGTATCACACAAGATGGTCTGAACTGTCTTATGATGACTATGATTTCTTCTTAGGAAAAAACAATAGTAATACTAAGGGATTTTCAGTACTTTCAACACAGTTTAAAAATTCAACAAGTTTTGACGCTGAAAAAGAAGCAAAAGGAAAGTATGATGGATTTGAAGTTAAATCTAATGATAAGGAAACACCAAATCCTATTAATGAAGAATATGCTCTTAAGCTTATTAAGGAAGCAAAACAACAGGGTGTGGAATTATTATTTGTAAGAACACCTGACACAACATGGCATGAAGACCAGCACAATTATATACAGGAACTTGCCGACAAGAATAATATTAAATTTCTTGATTTGAATTTGAAATCAAATATGGACAAGATGCAGTTTGATTATTCAGAGGATGCGGCAGATACGGTTCACGTAAATATTTTAGGGGCAAAGAAGATTACCAAGTTCGTAGGTCAGTATATTGCTGATAATTACAAACTTACAGATTATAGAAAAACAGATAATAGTATAAAGAAGGATTTTGAGTCACAGAAATCAAACTATCAGGCCGCTTTAAATGAAGGAAAGTTAAGTCTTATAACTAACTTTGATGAATACCTTAAGGCTATTAATACTGATGAATATTCAGTAATTATTACTTCTGGTTCAAATGTTAGGAATATTACATTTACTGACAGTCAGAAGAAGACTTTGATTAGTATGGGAGCTGATGAAGCGTTATTTACAGACAGTACTTATGGAAATAATGTTATTTGTGTTCTTGATGGAGATAACTCTAAGAATAAAGTAAAGAAACAGCTTGAAGATAACTCAAAAGTTACAACCCTTGGAGGAACACTTAGTTGTGGTACTGATTATGATATAACAGCTAATTCCAAAGGTGGAACAATGAGATTAAACAATAGTAAATACACAGGATTAATTTCATGGGGAATGAACATTATTGTTTATGACAAGAAACTAAAAGAGGTTGCAGATACAGCATTTCTTCATTTTGAAAACAATGCAACTGTAATGCACAGAGGAGAGTAGTAAGATGGGTTTTAACACATTATCATTTATCCCTTTTCTATTAATTGTTATACTATTATATTTTACAATATTTAGAAAATGTCAGTGGGTATTTTTACTTTTGGCAAGTATAGCATTTTATTTATTTGCCGGACCAAAATATATAATATTTATTTTTATTTCGTCACTTAGTACATATACATTGGCAAGAAAGATTCAGAAGTTACACGACGATGAAAGCAGAATTACAAAGACAAGAGAGTTTTCTTCAAAGGAAGCTAAGAAGGCTTTTAAGAAAAGATTTACTAAGAGAAGAAAAAGAATTTTACTTCTTGACTTTGCAATAAATCTTGGAATTTTATGTGTAATTAAATATGCTGATTTTATTTTGTCAGGAGTTTCTTCAGTTCTTGGAAAATTTGGACTTGACTGGAGTAAGGAATTTAATTTTGTATTACCATTAGGAATATCATTCTATACATTTATGGTAGTTGGATATATTCTTGATATTTATTGGAAAAGATATAGAGCAGAGACTAATTATTTGAAACTGGCATTGTTTACAATGTATTTTCCACATATAGTACAGGGACCTATTGGTCGTTATAATAAGTTGGCACCACAGTTTTTAGAAGATCATCCATTTGATTATGACAGAGTAACTAAGGGATTCCAGTTAATTCTCTGGGGTTACTTTGAAAAAATGGTTATTTCTGACAGATTGCAGACTTTTACTAATGGTGCTCTTGCAAAATGGGACCAGATTACAGGTTTCCCACTTATTCTTGCAATATCATTGTTCTCAATTCAGATGTATTTGGATTGGATGGGATGTATGGATATTGCTCATGGCGTATCGGAAATATTTGGCATTAATTTGGACAAGAACTTCTGGCATCCGTTCTTCTCAAAGAATATGCCGGAATTCTGGAGAAGATGGCATATTTCACTTGGTGCATGGTTTAAGGATTATTTATTATATCCTGTATCAATGTCAGCATTGTGTAAGAAGATTAATAAATTCACAAGAAAGAAATGGGGCAATCAGGTTTCACGTTCAATTTCAGTTGTAATCCCTGCATCATGTGTATGGATTGTTACAGGTGTTTGGCACGGAGCGGCAAGTTGTTTTGTACTTTGGGGCATTTACCACGGTATTTTAATCGTATCAAGTGGATTGTTTGAAATTCCAATTCAAAAATTATGCAAGTTCTTGCATATGGATACAGAATGTTTCAGCTTTAATCTTTTCAGAATGGCAAGAACATTTATGTTATCAACTATTGGTCGTATATTCTTTGCAGTTTCTGCAGGATTTACAACATTCTTTGAATTTTTAAAGAGAATGTTTAATTTCAGACAGTTTGGACTTCATACTCTTTTGGATGAAAGTTTGTATTCTTATGGACTTGACCAGCATAATTTCACATTGGCAATGCTTTTAGTTGCATTAGTTTGGGGTGTAAGTATGTTGCAGGAAAAGTTTAACAAGGATGGAATGACAATAAGAGATGTTATTGCAAAACAGAATATTTTATTCAGATGGTTATTGTACTTAGCTCTTATTGCAGGTATTCTTGTATTTGGAATGTACGGTTCAGGATATAATGCAGGTGCATTTTTCTATGGTAAGTTCTAAGGTATGTAGAGTTTTGAAATATAATTGTTGTAATGAATAGTTTTGTGATATAGAACTTTGAAATACATAGTTTTAGGAGGTTGTAATGAGTTACAGTTCAATTTTGGAAGCTATAAAGAGTGCTTCAGAAATAACTCCTGACAAAATATGCTTAGGAGACAAAAAAAATAAAGTTACATATAAACAGTTTTGGAAAATGATTAACAAAGGGGCTTCATTTTTGGAAGAAAATGGAGTAAAAAAGGGAGATGTTGTTGTTTTAAAGGGAGCTCAGAAGGTTGAGTATCTTTTTGCAATGTTTTCAATTCAGCTTTTAGGTGCAGTTGCATGTCCACTTGAAAAAGCAGTTAAGGAAGACAGGATTCTTGAAATTATGGATTTTGTTGAAACAGATTATTTCCTTGATAAGAAGAAATTAAAGAATGAAAACAAGAAATCAATTAGCTTAAAAGATATGTTTAATGAAGCAATTGATTTTGATAGCTATGAGGTTGAATATAAGTTTGATTTGCCTAAGGAAGATGATTTGTCAGAGATTCTTTTTACAACAGGAACAACAGGTAAGTCAAAGGGAATTAAGATTGTTTATAGAAATAATGTTGCCATAGCACAGAATGTTAGCGAAGCAATTGGCATAACAAATGATGATGTGGAAATGGTTACAGCGCCAATGAATCATTCTATGGCACTTAGAAGAACTTATACAGTTTTCTACAAAGGTGGAACTGTAGTTTTAACAGACGGAGTTAAGTTTATTGAAGATTTCTTTAAACTTCTTGATATGTATAATGTTACAGGTCTTACATTTGCACCTGCTATACTTGAACAGTTACTTAAGTTTGCAAAGGACAGATTTGGAACATATAGTGACAGACTTAGATATATTCAGTTAGGTTCAGCACCGTTAAGTGAAAAAGCTAAGGAAACTTTAAAAGAGATGTTCCCTAATACTAAGTTATTTAATATCTATGGTGCAACAGAATCAGGATGTACAGTAAGTCTTGAGTTTAGTAAGTATGGAGATAAGAAGGGCAGTATTGGTAAACCTAATGTTAATGCTGAAATTATTTTCGTTGACGATAATAGAAATATTGTTAAGGCTTCAGCACAGAATCCGGGCAATCTTGCTTTTAAGGGAGCAATGAATATGCCGGGATATTTGAAAGAGCCTGAGATTACAAAAGAAGTAATGGATGATGAAGGAACTCTTTACACTAACGATTTAGGTTATATGGGTGAAGACGGATTTGTTTATTTGCTTGGAAGAAAAGGCGATGTAATTAATATGGGTGGAATTAAGATTGCACCATCTGAAATAGAAGAAGTTGTAGCACAGAATGAAATGATTAAGGAATGTGCATGTATTCCAATTCCTGATGAAATTACAGGGGAAGCACCTAAGCTTTTCATTGTAATTAATGAAGGTTTTGAATATGACGAAAAATCTTTATATAGATTTATGCTTGAAAAGCTTGAAGCTATCAAAGTTCCAAAGGTAGTACAGGTTATTGATGCATTACCAAGAACTTTTAATGGAAAAGTTATTAAGCGTATGCTTAAGGAAATGTAGAGGATAGAAAACAGAGATTAAATAAAAGACTTAAATATATACTTAACAAAGGAGAAAAATATGTCAAAAACAAAACAGCGAATTTATTTAATGATAGGACCAGTCCTATTTGTATTATGTTGTCTTGCAATACCTAAAAGTGCTTTTCCGGCGTTAGCGGAAAGAGCGGCAATAGGTACTGTTGCATGGATGGCATTTTGGTGGGTAACAGCACCTATAGATTATGCAGTAACAGCATTTCTTCCAATAGCGATTAATGCTTTAGTGACAATGTGTGACATGTCTGCAGTAATATCAAATTATGCTTCAGAAACTATCTTGTTATTATTAGGAGCATCAATTCTTACTGTTTCATGGGAAGAAACAGGACTTGATAAGAGAATAGCAGCATCTTTACTGGGATTAATCGGTGATAATTTAAGAATTCAGTTAATATTCTGGTTTATGCTTTCAACTTTATTGTCGGCAATTTTGCCTAACGCAGTTGTATGTGCAACAATTACACCTATTGCAGTGTCAATGTTAAGATATATTGGTGAAGGAGATATTGCAAATAGCCGTATAGGTTCAAAGTTATTGTTATATATTGCATATGGTGCAGGTCTTGGAGGACTTACATCACCACTTGGCGGTGCAATGAATCTTGTGACAGTTGATTATTTACAACAGTTAACAGGTAAGGAATATATGTATGCATCATGGGTTGTAAGATTCCTTCCTATTATGATTGTCCTTTTATTAATAAATATTATATTTATGATAAGAGATGTTAAAAAAGGAGAAAGCCTTGGTGGTTCAAGAGAGTATTTTAAGAAAGAGTACAAGAAGTTTCCACCAACAACTATAGAGGAAAAAATCTCTTTGGCTTTATTTGTAATTGCTACAGTATTGGCATTTACAAGACAGTTCTATCAGAATTTATTGCCGGGACTTAAGCCGGCATATGTATTTATTATATGTGCAATTTTATCATTTTTAATAACACGTTCTGATGGAGAAAGGCTTATGCTTTGGAAGTCAGTTCAGACAAAAATTATTTGGGAAATGATTTATATCTTCGCAGGGGGTCTTGCAGTTGGTACATTAATTAATGAATCAGGGGCAGCAGAAAGAATTGGTGAATTAGTATCAGGCATGGGACTTACAGGTGGTCTTACAACAGTATTTGTTATTGTTACAGTTACATTATTAATGTCAGACGTAACATCTAATACTGCAACAGCGGCAGTTGCAATTCCTATTGTAATCTCAATTGTAAAAGGTATGGGACTGAATCCTATTCCATATGTATATGTTGCATCAGTTGGTGTAAACTTATCATATATGCTTCCAACATCTATTAGAGCAATTCCTGTTGGATACGGATTACAGCCTAAGTATATGCTTAAGGAAGGTTGGAAGATGACAGTATTTATTATTGTATCAATGACAATCGTATGTACATTATTACTTAAATTCTGGCCTGCATTTAGTACAGTTTAAAAGAAAAATAGTGAAACTAAGGGGATGAAAAACATTTGAGAGGAGTTATGTAAAGATGAAGAATAAGTATGGATTTTGTAAAGGATTGGCAGCTTTAGTACTTTTGATGTTATGTGCTTTAACAATAAAAGACAATGCATATGCACAGACAGCAAAGACATACAAGATACTATTTATTGGAAACAGTCATACATATTATAATGATATGCCAAATATTTTTAAGGGAATAGCCAAGGCAGATGGCATTGATTGTGAGGTGTCATCAATTACTTCTGCAGGATACAAACTTAGTCAGTTTGCAGACACAACAGACACATATGGAGCACTGGTATACGAAGCTCTTACACAGAATACATGGGATTATGTTGTTGTACAGGAGAACCGTGCTGTTTTAGTTGAAAAAGAGTATAAAGCAGAGTCAGCAGTAAATACTCTTCATTCTTTAATTAAAAAAGCAGGTGCCAAGATGATTATTTATGCTACACAGCCTAATAATATCGGCAGCACTTTTAGTGTTAATTCAACATCTTTTTATTTAACTGATTTGCAGATTGAACAGATTCTTACAAGAAATAACTTTAAAATAGCTAATGACTATGAAGGTCTTGTTGCTACATCAGGAACAAACTTTATGAGAGTAATGGCTGATTATCCTGACATAACTTTGTATCGTACAGATAATCTTCATCCTACAGTTGCAGGAAGTTATTTGGCAGCCTGCACAATTTACTATAGAATGTTTAACAAGAGTCCTTATGGAAATAAGTTTTTGCCGGGAAGCGAATATGACACTGACAAGTTAATATCAAAGTTAGCAATGGATGACGCTTTAATTTTACAGCAGATTGCTGATGGCAGATTATTAATTAACACTCATTATACAACCATTAATAAAGGTCAAAGTTCAAAGCTTACAGCAACATTTACAGCTAATGCTAAGAATGAAACATTGACAGATTATAAGAATAACATTATATGGGATAGCACTGATTTAGCAGGCGTATCCATTAATAAGTTGACAGGTGAATTTACAGCTCTTAAAACAGGAAAATATCAGGTTATGGCAACTACAGATAGTGGTCTTATCTGTTATTCAACAATTGATGTAAAGCAGCCTGCCACATCTTTAACTATTAAAGAAGACAAAATCCTTAAAGTAGTAAAAGGTTATAGTGGTCACTATACTACAGAAATGGGACCTAGTGATACAACAGATAAGATAACATGGAAAAGTGACTTGCCAAGCGTTGTAAGCGTAAACAGCAATGGGAACATTACCGCAAAAAAAGTAGGAATTGCAAAAATTACAGCAACAACAACCAGTGGCATTAAAGTTGTTCATTATGTTCGTGTAAAATTAAAAACACCTACAGGTGTTAAGCTTACAAAGAAATCTAAGAAGATTACAAAGAAGAAAAAATCCTATAGTGTTACAGTTAAATGGACTAAAAATACAAATGCTGTTAAGTATTATGTATATAGAAGACTTTCAACTAAGAGCTCATATACAAGAATTGCAACAACTACTAAACCTAAGTACATAGACACAAAGGTTAAGAAGAATAAGAAGTATTATTACAAGATTAAAGCAATATATTCAAATACAAAACTTAACAGTGATAAGACGCCGGCATATGCCATTGAAATAGGAAAATAAAAGATTGTGAATATCCCACAATTCTAAGTGTAAATAGCACAAAGAATTGTGGGATATTTTTTTGACAAAAAATAATAACGGTGTTATATTTTATGTAGTTAGTAAATACTAACACGAGTAAGACATATGTAATTTCTGAAAGGGCAATCTAATTTGCAAAAGATATATCTAAAAAACATATTTAATTTGAAGGGAGAAGAATATGTATCTGGAACTAAAGGATATTAAAAAGTCATTTGGAACAGGGGAGAACATAACTCAGGTTTTAAAGGGGATTAGTTGTGGTATAGAAAAAGGCAAGATATGTGTGTTACTTGGACCATCAGGTTCAGGTAAATCAACACTTCTTAATATCATAGGTGGAATTGAAAAGGCAGACGGGGGAAGTATTTCAATTGATGGCGAGCTAATGGAGTCAATGAATGAAAAGAAACTTTCTCTTTATAGAAGAAAGCATTTGGGATATGTATTTCAGTCTTACAACTTGATTCCAAATCTTACAGTTAGGGAAAATATTGAAGTTGGAGCTTATTTAAGCAGTAATCCATTACCTATTGATGATATGATTAAAACTTTAGGTTTATGGGAACACCAGAATAAGACTCCAAATCAGTTATCAGGTGGACAGCAGCAGAGAACTGCCATTGGTCGTGCGATTATAAAGAATCCGGGCATTCTTCTCTGTGATGAACCAACAGGAGCCCTTGATTACAACACTTCAAAAGAGATATTAAAGTTAATTGAAGATGTAAATAAGAAATATGGAAACACTGTAATTCTTGTTACGCATAATGATGCCATAAAGAATATGGCTGACTATGTAATTAAGTTAAAAGACGGTCAGATTAGAAAGACAGACATTAATGAAAATAAAATACCTGCAATGGAATTAGAATGGTAAGGAGGCAGACATGAAAAATCCTCTTAATAAAAGATATTTCAGAGAATTAAAAAATGATTTTGGCAAGTATATAGCACTGTGCCTCTTTCTTATAGTTACCATTGGATTTTGTTCAGGATTTTTAGTTGCCGATGGAAGTACAAAGGGCGCATATGATGAAAGCTTCGAGAAGTACAATATAGAAGACGGTCATTTTATTCTTGCAAAAGAAGCAGACAGCAGCCTTATAGATAAGCTTGAAAAAGAAAATCTTTCGATAGGTCAGTTGTTCTATAAGGATGTGGACAGAAAGAATAATCACACAATCAGATTATACAAGAATCGTACTAAGGTTAATAAAGCATGTTTAATGGATGGCAATATGCCAAAGGCAGATGATGAAATTGCAATTGACAGACTTTATGGAGAAAATAATAATATTGTAATTGGCGATAAAATCGATATAGGTAATAAAGACTACAAAGTTACTGGCTATATTGCATTATCAGATTACAGTGCATTATTTAAAAACAATACTGATGTGATGTTTGATGCAAATAAGTTCTCAGTTGCTATTGTAACAGACAAGGCTTTTGATGATGTAGAAACAGAGGCGAAGTATTGTTATACATGGAATTATACTAGTGATTCAGAAAAGAATATGTCAGACAAGCAACTTACAAAAAAGTCTGAAAAGATTCAGGATATTCTTACAGAATCAGGTCTTTTGACAGATTATGTTTTACAAAGAGATAATCAGGCAATTAATTTTACAGGTGAAGATATGGGTGGCGATATGGTAATGGTTATGGTATTACTTTATATCGTTATGGCAATTATAGCTTTTGTATTTGGTATAACAACAAGAAATACAATTGAACAGGAAGCAGGAGCAATTGGAACACTTAGAGCTTCAGGTTACACAAAACAGGAAATGGTAAGACATTACTTCGTATTGCCGGCACTTATTACTTTTATTGCGGCAGTAATCGGTAACATCCTTGGCTATACAGTAATGAAATTTTATGTTGCTTCAATGTATTACGGAAGTTATTCACTTCCAACTTATGTAACAAAATGGAACGCAGACGCTTTCATTCTTACAACTGTAATACCTTGCATAATTGTATTTGTTGTAACATTAATTGTACTTAATGTTTCACTTAGAATTTCACCGTTACAGTTTTTACGTCACGACTTGAAGAAAAACAAGAAGAGCAAAGTAGTAAAACTTCCAAACTTTAAGTTCAAAACAAGATTTAGATTAAGAATAATTTTTCAAAATACATCAGCGTATATAACATTATTCTTAGGAATATTGTTTGCCAGCGTCCTTCTTATGTTTGGTATGATGATGTCACCTTTACTTACAAACTTTAAGGATAGAGTATTGGATTCAAAAATTGCAAACTACCAATATATTTTGAAAGCACCAATTGAAGTAGATGACAAAGATACTGAAAAGTATGCAGTATCAGCACTTAATACAACAGACAGCGAAGAAGAAATAACAATATATGGTGTTAACGAAGATTCTAAATATATTAACACTAAGAACATTCCTGACACAAGGAATCAGGTACTTGTATCAAAAGGATATATGGAGAAGTATGGTTTAAAAGAAAACCAGACAATAGAGCTTAAAGAAAAATTTGGCAGTAAAAAATACAAATTTACAATAAAAGGAACTTACGTTTATCCGGCATCATTATGTATCTTTATGACAAGAGAGAACTTTAACAAAGTATTCGATAAGGATAAAGATTATTTCTGTGGATATTTTTCAAATAAGAAGCTGGATATAGATGATATGTATGTGGCATCAATTATTACTGAAAAAGACTTAACAGTTATGTCAGACCAGTTAGAAGACTCAATGGGACAGGCATTTTATTTGTTCTGGGGATTTGCCACATTAATCTATATCATAGTAATCTACATCCTTGCAAAGATGATTATAGAAAAGAACAAACAGTCAATTTCAATGATAAAAATTCTTGGATACACAGACAAAGAAGTAAGCTCACTTTACAACATTGCCACAGCAATAATAGTTATTGCATCAATGATTATATGCGTACCAATCTCAGAATATATAATTAAATATATATATTATGCAATGATGGAAGATTTTAATGGATGGCTTGATTACTATATTGCACCATGGATATATCCGGGTATGGTATTAATAGGCGTTGTATGTTACTTTGTGGTTCATATAATTCAGATGAAGAAAATCAAGAAAATACCAATGGAACAGGCACTAAAGAATGTGGAATAGAAAGGAAGCAAATGCCCCCTCTAAACGAGGGGGCAAAATTATAACTCTATTTTCTTTTTATTACATTATATCTATGGCGTTCAAGTTGTTCCACAGCTTTGTCGGCTGATGTTTCATCATAGAATGAAATCTTTAATACGCCATCTTCAAATTCTCTATTATGTATAATGCCGATGTTTTTGATGCTGACTCCGTTTGTTGCAAGTATTGTGGCAATTGTAGCTATTGCACCGGATTCATCTATAATGTTGCAGTAAACATTGTAGCTTCTTGAAATAAGACTGTTGTTACGGTCTTCAATGCTGTCGCGGTAGTCACGGCTTTCTGAAATTAAATCAAAAATGCCCTGTCCCTTATGCTGGTCAAGGTCTTCTTTAATTTCAAGAAGGCTGTCAACATATTTCTGTAACATGTCACTAATATTAGTATTGTTTGTCATACAAATCTGTTCCCACATTTCAGGTGAAGAAGAAGCAATTCTTGTAATATCCTTAAAACCACCGGCCGCCATAGTTTTCATATATTCATTTTTTGAATCATTATGCTTAACCAGATTAACAAGGCTGGCAGCAATAAGATGTGGTAGGTGACTGATTGTAGCAACTACCTTATCATGTTCTTCATATGATATATTAATTGGAATAGCCCCAATACCCTGAACGATTTCAGTAAACTCTTCAACACGCTCTTTACTAACAGCGTCAGTAGGAGTAATGGCATAGTATGCATTTTCAACCAGACGGTCGTTAGCATAAGTGTAGCTTGTTTTTTCAGAACCGGCCATTGGATGTCCACCAATAAAATTTTTCTCCAGCCCAAGTTCTTCAACAGCCTTATGGATATTGCCTTTAACACTTCCCACGTCAGTGATGATGCAATCATCTTTTATAATATCTTTAAGAATCTTTAAATATTCAACATTTTTTTCAACAGGAGTGCAAAGAAAAATATAATCACACTCATTAAAAGTTTCATTAACTTGTGGAACAGCAATATTGGCAGTTCCGTCATTGATAGCCATAACTCTAGGCTCAGCGCTTCGATTGTATACAATAATCTTACAACTTGGGTAAACACGTCTAAGTGCCTTAGCAACTGACCCCCCTATTAAACCAATTCCTACAAATCCAAAAGTAATATGTTCTCTCATAACTCTATTAAACTCTGATAAATCAGATTTCCTCCTCCTTCAACTTTAACGCTTTAAAGTTTAACACTTTAAAGTCAAAACTGCAAGCATAAATTTAGAATTATCTAAAATTATTAAAAAATATATTCTAAAATATAAAAACTAAAAAACAAAGTTATAAATATATAATAAAAACAGTATATACAAATTTAAAAAATAGAGAACCCCAAAAATTTGCTTATACGGATTGTTAAAGATTTAACTTTGTTGTAAAGAACCGGCATATAGAGTAAAATATATTACATAGAATTGTAACGGATTTTAAAAATTAAATAAGGAGGCCGGATTTATGAACGTATATGAAACATCCAGTATTAGAAATGTTGTTTTTCTTGGTCACGGAGGATCAGGAAAGACTACTTTGGCAGAAGCCATTTCTTATTCTACAGGAGTAATTACCAGAATGGGACGGGTGCAGGACGGTAATACTATCAGTGATTATGATAAGGAGGAGATTAAACGAAAGTTTTCCATAAATGCTTCAGTTATACCGGTAGAGTGGAATGGTTTGAAGATTAACATTCTTGACGCACCGGGATATTTTGATTTTGTGGGTCAGATGGAAGATGCAATGAGTGTTGCTGATGCAGCAGTTATTGTTGTAAATGGAAAGGCGGGAATCGAAGTTGGAACAATTAAGGCTTGGGAGATTTGTGAGAGAAGACAGATTCCAAGAATATTCTTTATTACCAACATGGATGATCCTAATGCTAAATATATGGAAATCGTGGAGCAGTTGAAAGAAAAATTTGGAAAGAAAGTGGCTCCATTCCATTTGCCTATTATTGAAGATGGAAAGTTAACAGGATATGTTAACGTGGTAAAAATGGGAGGTAGAAAGTTTACCGACGACCTTGGAAGCTATACGGAAAGAGATATTCCTGAGAATTTAACACCAGAACTTGAACCTTGTAGGGAACAGTTAATGGAAGCAGTGGCAGAATCAGACGAAGCCCTTATGGATAAATATTTTTCAGGGGAAGAATTTACATACGAGGAGATTTCAATGGCTCTTAGAAGAAGTGTTATTAAGTGTGACATTGTTCCGGTACAGATTGGCTCAGGAGTAAATTGTCAGGGTGTTAACAGCTTTCTTCAGACTTGTGAGAAATATTTTCCATCAGCAGATAAAGCTGAAGTAATGAAGATTGCCACAAACTTAGAAACAGGAGAAGAAGTTATAGGTGATTTTGATTGGAACAAACCTGTTTCAGCATATGTATTTAAAACTATAATGGATCCTTTTGTTGGTAAGTATTCTCTTGTAAAAGTTAGAACCGGAGTGTTGTGTGCAGGGGATACAGTTTACAACGCCACAAAAGATGTAGAAGAAAAACTAAGTAAGCTTTACGTAATGCGTGGCAAGAATGTAATAGAGGTTCAAAAACTATACGCAGGAGATATTGGAGCAATTGGCAAGCTTGCCAGCACAAGAACAGGAGATACCTTATCAACTAAGGAATGGCCTATAGAATATCATCCAACAACAATGTCAAAGCCTTATACATATGTAAGATATAAAGCAGTTAACAAGGGTGAAGAAGAAAAAATAGCCCAGGCTTTAAACAAGCTTACAATTGAAGATTTAACATTGAAGGTGGTTGTAGATGATGAAAATAAGCAGACATTACTTTATGGAATAGGTGAACAGCAGTTAGAAGTTGCAGCATCTAAGCTTGAAGAAAGATATAATGTTAAGATTACATTAGAGAAACCTAGAATTGCTTTTAGAGAAACAATAAAGAAGAAAGTTCAGGTTCAGGGCAAACACAAGAAACAGTCAGGTGGTCATGGTCAGTATGGAGATGTTGTAATGGAATTTGAGCCGTCAGGAGATTTGTCGAAACCTTATGAGTTTGAGGAGAAGATTTTTGGTGGAGCAGTTCCAAGAAATTATTTCCCTGCTGTAGAAAAAGGTATTCAGGAATGTGTTAAAGCAGGTCCACTTGCGGGGTATCCTGTAGTTGGAATTAAGGCTACTTTAATTGATGGCTCATATCACCCTGTTGATTCATCTGAAATGGCATTTAAGATGGCTACAGTATTAGCATTTAAGAAAGGTTTTATGGAAGCTAACCCGGTATTGCTTGAGCCTATTGCACTTTTAAGCGTTACAGCACCTGATAAATATTCAGGAGACATAATGGGCGATTTAAATAAGAGAAGAGGAAGAATAACTAATATGATTCCAACAGATACAGGAAAGCAGATTATAGAGGCTGAAGTCCCAATGTTAGAATTGTCGGGTTATTCAACTTCACTACGTTCAATTACCGGAGGAAGTGGAGATTTTGAATATGTAGTATCAAAATACGAGCAGGCACCGGCAGATGTCCAAAACAGAGTGATTGAAGAGCAGAAATAATCAAACTTAAAAAACAAATGACTACGATGTCTAATTAAGTAATACAATGAAATCAAAATAAAGTAAAAATAGTGAAATAATAAAAATAATCAATTGATTAGATAAAAATAGTCATTGATTTTTAGAAAAAAACAATATAGAATTGTCCCAACAGTGATTAAACCGTTGATCGGGAGTAAGTAGTTACAAGAGATGTTTTTCAGAGAGTTGTCGGTTGGTGTGAGACAATAAACTATCAGTAATGAATGGACCTGAGAGGGCAGCTTGAAACCAATATGATAATCATAGGAAGTAGACGCTGACGGATCCTTACCGTTATAGAAGGTAGCATATGATGGTATGCAATGAGTGAATGTGTTATACATTAATTTGGGTGGCACCGCAGAAGTTTATTATAGCTTTTGTCCCTTTACGAGAAGTAGAGGGACGAAAGCTTTTTCTTTTGTCCCAGAATAAAAATAAGGAGGACAACATGAAAACACAATCGTTTAACGAAATCGAAAATTTGACTAAAGAGTACAGTATGATTCCAATATGCAAGGAGATTTATGCAGACGTAATTACACCAATTCAGTTGCTTAGAAAGATGGAAGCTTTCGATAAGAATTTCTTCCTACTTGAAAGTGTGGAAGGTGGAGAAAAGTGGGCGAGATATTCTTTTTTAGGATATGAGCCGGTTCTTCATATAACATGCAAGAATGGAAAGGTTACTCAGAAAAGCGGCGAAATTGAACATACAGTTACAGTGGATCCAATGGATGCATTAAGACAGTTGTTACACAAATACAAATCTCTCAAAATTGAGGGAATGCCTACATTTACAGGTGGTTTTGTTGGATATTTCGGTTACGAGATGATAGGATATGCGGAACCAAAGTTAAATATTAAAGATAGTGAATTTGATGACTATAACTTAATGCTTTTTGATAAGGTTATAGTTTATGATCACTTAAAGCAGAAAATAATGGTTATAGCTAATATGAAGTCAAAAGATGGAATTCAGGGATATAACACAGCATTATTAGAAATCGAAAAGATGATAGCCTTAATAAACGACCAGAGAAAACTTCCGGTTGTAGAGGCAGATAAAGATGTTAAGTTTAAATGTAATGTTACAAAAGAAGAATATTGCCGGATGATTGAAAAAACAAAACATTACATAAAAGAAGGAGATATTTTCCAGGGAGTAATTTCAAGAAGATTTGTGGCGGATTATAAGAGTAGTCTTATTAATGCATACAGAGTTTTAAGAACAACAAATCCTTCACCTTATATGTATTTTATTCAGTCAGATGATTTGCAGATAGCAGGTGCTTCACCGGAAACAATGGTAAAACTTGTAGATGGAAAGCTTACAACATTTCCTGTTGCAGGAACAAGACCAAGAGGGGTTAATGATGAGCAGGATAAGACATTAGAAAAAGAATTATTAGCAGATGAAAAGGAATTAGCAGAGCATAACATGTTAGTGGACCTTGCAAGAAATGATATGGGAAGAATTGCAAAATATGGTAGTGTTTATTTAGAAGATTATATGAAAATACATAGATTTTCAAAGGTTATGCACATTGCTTCAACAGTTTGTGGACAGATTAGAGAAGACAAAGATGGATGCGATACGGTGGCAGCACTTCTTCCGGCAGGAACATTATCAGGGGCACCTAAGTTTAGAGCTTGTCAGATAATTGATGAATTAGAAAAAGAACCAAGAGGAGTATATGGCGGAGCCATTGGATATATTGACTTGTCAGGAAATCTTGATGTATGTATAGCAATTAGAACTGCTGTAATGAAAGACAATAAAGTATATGTTCAGGCAGGTGCGGGAATTGTAGCTGATAGTATTCCTGAAAGCGAATATATGGAATGTGCTCATAAGGCAGGAGCAGTTATAGATGCTATAAAACGAGGAAGTGAGGTAAACGGCTAATGGTTCTTTTAATAGATAATTATGATAGTTTTTCTTATAACCTTGTTCAGCTAATCGGAGAATTAACAGATGGAAATATTAAGGTAGTAAGAAATGATGAAATAACAATAGATGAAATAAGAAAAATGAATCCGGAAAGCATTATTTTATCACCGGGACCGGGAAAACCGGAAGATGCAGGTATATGCGAGGACGTTGTAAGACAGCTTATGGACGAATATCCAATTCTTGGTGTATGTTTGGGACATCAAAGTATATGTGAAGTTTTTGGAGCAAAGGTTACATATGCAAAACAGTTAATGCATGGTAAACAAAGTGAAATGACAATTTTAAAAGACGATCCTATTTTTGAAGGCTTAGGTGAAAGTTTTAAGGGAGCAAGGTATCATTCACTTTCAGCAGATAGAAATACAATACCTGATGAGTTAGAAGTAATAGCCATTGACGGGAAAGACGGAGAAGTAATGGCTGTAAAGCACAAAGAATATCCTATATATGGATTACAGTTTCATCCGGAATCAGTTTTAACACCGGAAGGAAAAACACTTGTAAACAATTTTTTAAAAATATAGAAAAACTAAGGGCTGAGTAAAGTTAGGAGGATGGTAATGATTAAAGAAGCAATAAATAAATTAGTAAACGGAGAAGATTTATCATACGAAACAGTAGAAACTGTTATGGACGAAATAATGAGTGGCGAAACACCTAATGAATTAATTAGTGCTTATCTTGTGGCTCTTAGAATGAAAGGTGAAACAATTGATGAAATTTCAGGCGCAGCAACGGGAATGAGAAACAATGGTATAAAACTTGAACACGATATGGATGTACTTGAAATAGTAGGTACAGGTGGAGATGAAGCTTTTACATTTAATATTTCTACAACATCAGCAATTGTAGCTGCAGCAGCAGGATGCAAGGTGGCAAAACACGGAAACAGAAGTGTATCAAGTAAGTCGGGTGCGGCCGATGTACTTGAAGCATTAGGAGTAAATATAACAATTGAACCGGAACAAAGCAAAGAATTACTGGAAAAAATAGGAATTTGCTTCTTGTTTGCCCAGAAATATCACTCATCAATGAGATTTGTAGGCCCTGTAAGAAAACAACTTGGGATAAGAACAATCTTTAATATTCTTGGACCATTAACTAACCCTGCAGGAGCAAATATGGAAATCCTTGGTGTTTATGATGAAGCATTAGTTGAACCTTTAGCAGAAGTACTTATAAAGCTTGGAGTAAAGAAAGGAATGGTTGTTTTCGGACAAGATGTTATGGACGAAATTACACTTAGTGCAAAAACAACAGTATGTGAAATAAGAGATGGAAAAACAAATAAATACGAAATTAATCCTGAAGATTATGGATTTAAAATCTGTAGTAAAGATGATTTAGTAGGTGGAGATGCAAAGGCAAATGCAGAAATCACAAGAGAAATCTTAAATGGAAAGAAAGGTCCAAAGACAGACGCAGTTCTTTTAAATGCAGGTGCTTGTATTTATATGACAAGAGACGATGTTACATATGAAGAAGCAATTAACATTGCAAGACAAACAATTGAAAGTGGAAAAGCAAAAGAAAAACTTGAACAGTTTATTGAAATGTCTAACTCATTTAAATAAAGGAGAGCAAAATGATTCTTGATAAATTAGCACAGTCTACTTACAAAAGAGTAGAGAAAGAAAAAAAGCAGAATCCACTTGAAGAAGTAAAAGCAAAGGCTTTGGCGATGGAAAAAGGCAACTTTGAATTTGAAAAAGCACTGAAAAGTGGAGACATAACTTTTATATGTGAAGTAAAAAAAGCTTCACCATCTAAGGGAATTATTGCAGAAGATTTTCCTTATGTTCAGATTGCAAAAGAATATGAGCAGGCAGGTGCAGGATGTATATCAGTTTTGACAGAACCTGAATATTTTAAAGGGGACAAAAAATACTTAAAAGAAATAAGTGAAAACGTGTCATTGCCTTTAATCAGAAAAGATTTTGTAATTGATGAATATATGATTTATGACGGAAAAATCCATGGTGCATCCTGTGTGTTACTTATTTGTTCACTACTTGATGAGGACATAATCAGAAATTATATAAAGATATGTGATACTCTTGGAATGTCAGCTTTAGTTGAAGCCCATGATGAGGAAGAAATAAAGAAAGCAATAAATGCAGGAGCAAGAATTATAGGCGTAAACAATCGTGATTTAAAAACATTTACAGTTGATATATCAAACAGTGAGCGTTTACGAAAGCTTGTACCTGAAAACATTCTTTTTGTGGCAGAAAGCGGAATAAAGAATAATGGAGACATAAAGAGACTTAGAGAAGCAAAAGTTGATGCGGTTCTTATTGGAGAAACTTTTATGAAGTCAGAAAACAAGAAAGAAATGCTTAAAGAACTTGCCGCAAAATAATTAATCAGGAGAATGGTTATGACAAAAATAAAAATTTGTGGTTTAAAAAGATTGCAGGACATTGAATATGTAAATGAGTTTTTGCCGGATTTTATAGGTTTTGTTTTTGCAGGGACTAAGCGTAAAATAACTGATGAAAAAGCAAAAGAGTTTAAAACTGTATTAAATCCAAGAATTAAAGCAGTTGGTGTTTTTGTAAATGACACATTAGAGCACATTAGTTTCTTAGCAAACAATAACATAATTGATATTATTCAGCTACACGGTGACGAAGACAAAGAGTATATAGAAAATTTAAGAAAGATTACGAATAAGCAAATTATAAAAGCTGTAAGGGTGAAAAATTCTCAGTCAGTTATAGAAACAAAAAAATTAAAGGCAGATTATTTATTGCTGGATACTTTTTCAGACAGTGGAGAATACGGCGGAACAGGTAAGACTTTTAATAGAGAATATATTCCAAAAAATATTGGAAATTATTTTCTTGCAGGAGGTTTAAACCAGAATAATCTGGAAGAAATAATTAAAGATGTTAAACCGTATGCAGTGGATTTAAGTAGTGGAGTAGAAACTGACGGATTTAAAGACAGAGAAAAAATTAAAAAAGTTATAGAAATTGTAAGGCAATAATTGCAGATAGGAGATAAAATGAGCGATACAAATAATACAAACTCAAAAGGACGATTTGGAAGATATGGCGGACAGTATGTTCCGGAAACATTAATGAACGCAGTAAATGAATTGGAAGAAGCATATAATCATTACAAGGACGATCCTGAATTTAATAAGGAATTAACAGACCTTTTAAATAACTATGTAGGCAGACCATCTTTGCTTTATTATGCAGAAAAAATAACAAAGGATTTAGGTGGCGCAAAGGTTTATTTAAAGAGAGAAGATTTAAACCATACAGGTTCTCACAAACTTAACAATGCCATGGGTCAGGTTTTACTTGCAAAGAAAATGGGAAAAACAAGAGTTATAGCTGAAACAGGTGCAGGACAGCATGGTGTGGCAACAGCAACGGCAGCAGCTTTAATGGGAATGGAATGTGAAGTCTTCATGGGAAAAGAAGACTGCCAAAGACAGGCACTTAACGTATTTAGAATGCAACTTTTAGGAGCAAAAGTTCATCCTGTAACAAGTGGAACAATGACATTAAAAGATGCAGTAAACGAAACTATGAAGGAATGGACTAACAGAATTGATGACACACATTATGTTTTAGGTTCAGTAATGGGACCACACCCTTTCCCGACTATTGTACGTGATTTTCAGGCAATAATCAGCAAGGAAATAAAAGAACAGTTAATGGAAAAAGAAGGCAAATTACCTGATGCAGTAATCGCCTGTGTAGGCGGCGGTTCAAACGCAATCGGTGCTTTCTACAATTTCATTGAAGATAAAGACGTTAAATTAATCGGTTGTGAGGCAGCAGGACTTGGAGTTGATAATCCAAAGAACGCAGCAACAATGGCTAACGGTTCAGAAGCTATTTTCCACGGAATGAAGTCTTTATTCTGCCAGAATGAATATGGTCAGATTGCCCCTGTTTATTCAATTTCAGCAGGACTTGATTATCCGGGAATCGGACCTGAACATGCAATGCTTCAGGCAGAAAAAAGAGCAGAATATGTGGCAATTACAGATGAAGAAGCAGTTGATGCTTTTGAATATTTGTCAAAAACAGAAGGAATTATTCCTGCAATTGAAAGTTCTCACGCAATTGCATATGCAATGAAGTATGTGCCAACTTTGGACAAAGATAAAATCGTAGTAGTTAACGTGTCAGGCCGTGGCGACAAGGACGTGGCAGCAATAGCAAGATATAGAGGAGTACAGATTTATGAGTAAAATAAAAGAAGCATTTAAGAATGGAAAAGCATTTATACCTTTTATAACAGGAGGAGATCCTGACCTTGAAACAACGAAGAAACTTATTATTGAAATGCAGAATGCAGGGGCAGATATAATTGAAGTGGGAATACCTTTTTCAGACCCAATCGCAGAAGGACAGGTTATTCAGAAGGCAGATTTAAGATCATTGGAAGCAGGCTGTACAACAGATAAGCTAATGGATGCTTTAATTGAAATAAAAGACCGGATTCATATTCCATTAGTTTTTATGACATACATAAATGTTATTTACAAATATGGAAAAAAGAAATTTATGGACAGGTGTAATGAATGTGGAATTTGTGGAATAATTGTTCCGGATTGTCCTTATGAAGAAAAAAATGAACTTTTGCCTGAATGTACAGAGGCAGGAATTGAATTTATTTCTATGATAGCTCCAACATCTCACGACAGAATAAAAATGATTGCAAAGGAAGCTCAGGGATTTCTTTACTGCGTATCTTCACTTGGAGTTACAGGTGTTAGAAAAGAAATAAAAACAGACATTAACGGAATGATTAAACTTGTTAAGGAAGTTTCAGATGTACCTTGTGCAGTAGGTTTTGGAATTTCCACACCAAAGCAGGCAGAAGATGTATGCAAATATGCCGACGGAGCAATTGTAGGAAGTGCCATTGTAAGAATAGTTGCAGAACATGGAAAAGACAGTGTACAATATGTTTCACAGTATGTAAAAGAAATGAAAGAGGCTGTAAGAAAATAGAATTAATCAATAGAATTAGGTGCCAAAAAGCCAGAAGTTTATTATACGGATTAATATAAGCTTTGCACTCCCACAATTCTTCCATATAATAATAAATATCTATTGAATTATTTTCCAATAGGTTATAAAATATACTCTGTAAAGTGCTTATGGACACAGAGAAAAAGGAAAATTTAATAATTACAACAGGGGAGCTTGTAGGCAGGCTGAGAGGAAGTAATCAACTTCGACCCATGAACCTGATTTGGATAATGCCAACGTAGGAAGAAATCAATTTTAAGATTCATTGCGGACAGACCAAATAGGTTTGTCCTTTTTCTTTTGTGAAAAATTAAATTCAGGAGGACAAAGATGTTTAAAGAATGTTTAGAAAATGTTAGAAAGAATGTGCCATTAGTACACAATATTACAAATTACGTAACAGTAAATGATGTAGCAAATGTTTTGCTTGCCTGTGGAGGAAGCCCTATTATGTCAGATGACATTGATGATGTAGTGGATATTACATCTATATGTGGCGGTCTTAATATTAATATTGGAACATTAAACAAGAACACTATTCCTTCAATGTTTGCAGCAGGAAAGAAAGCAAACGAATTAGGTCATGTTGTTTTACTTGACCCGGTTGGAGCAGGAGCAAGTGCCTTAAGAACTAACACAGCTAACGAACTTATGGAAAAAGTAAAGTTTGATGTTGTTAGAGGAAATATTTCAGAAGTTAAGACTTTAATGGTTGGAAGTGGAAGTACTAAAGGTGTTGATGCTGACGTAGCCGATAAAGTTACAGATGAAAATCTTGAAGAAACTATTTCTAAATTAAAAGCTTTTTCAAAAGCAACAGGAAGCATTATTGCCGTAACAGGTGCAATTGACTTAGTTTGCAATAGTGAAAAATGTTATGTAATAAGAAATGGCAAGCCACAGATGAGTTCCATTACAGGAACAGGTTGTCAGCTTTCAGGACTTATGACAGCATATTTAGTAGCTAACTCTGACAACAAGTTAGAAGCAGCCGCAGCTGCAGTTTGCTTAATGGGACTTGCAGGAGAGATTGCTTATGACAGAATGCAGGATGGTGATGGCAACTCAACATACAGAAACAGAATTATTGATGCTATCTACAACATGGATGGAGACACATTGGAAAAAGGAGCAAAATATGAAATCAAGTAATACTACAACAGATGAGTTATTACTATATGCAGTAACAGACAGAGCCTGGCTTGGAAACGAAACACTTTATGAACAGGTTGAAAAATCATTAAAGGGTGGAGTAACTTTTGTACAGCTTAGAGAGAAAAAACTTGATGAAGAAAGTTTTTTACAGGAAGCCATTGAAATAAAAGAGTTATGCAAAAAGTACAACGTTCCATTTGTAATAAATGATAATGTAGACATTGCCATAAAAATGGATGCAGACGGAGTACACGTTGGACAAAGCGACATGGAAGCAGGAGACGTTAGAAAGAAACTTGGTCCTGACAAAATTATTGGCGTTTCAGCCCAGACAGTTGAACAGGCAATTTTAGCTGAAAAACACGGAGCTGACTACTTAGGAGTTGGAGCAGTATTTCCAACAGGCTCAAAAGATGATGCAGAAGATGTACCTTTTGAAATATTAAAAGCCATATGTGAAGCGGTAAGCATACCGGTAATTGCAATTGGCGGAATAACAAAGGACAACGTAAAAGAACTTGCAGGAAGCGGTATTTGCGGAATCGCAGTAATAAGTGCTATATTTGCAAGCAAAGACATAGAAACTGCAACAAAAGAACTAAAAGTCAACACAATAAAAGCTGTAAAGTAGGAGAACAAATGTCAACAGGATTTATATTTGATGTAGATGGAACAATACTAGACTCAATGGGAATATGGATGAACGTAGGAGAACTATATCTAAAAGATATGGGAATAAAGGCGGAACCAAATCTTGGAGAAATTCTATTCGAAATGACAATGAATGAAGGTGCAGAATACATACAAAAAAAGTACAATCTAAACCTTACAACAGAAGAAATATGCACCGGAATAAACAACCGTGTATACAAATTCTACGAAAAAGAAGCAATGCCAAAACCAAAAGTTATAGACTTTATAGAACAAGCCTACGAGAACAAAATCCCAATGACAATAGCAACGTCAACAGACAGACCAATGATAGAAGCAGCTTTCAAAAGACTGCACATAGACAAATATTTCAAAAAAATATTTACCACGACAGAGGTTGGACATGGAAAAGACAAACCGGACATCTTCATAAAAGCAATGGAAGAAATGGGAACAACACCAAAGCAAACATGGCTATTTGAAGATGGAGCATACTCAATAGAAACAGCCAAACAACTAGGCATAAAAACAATAGGAATCTACGATCCTGCAAGCGAAAAAGATCAGGAAAAAATAAGAAACCTAACAAACATCTACATAAAAAATTGGACAGAACACAAAACCCTACTTAACCAAATACAAAACAACAAGTAGAAACAACCTAAACAAAAAACAATAAGGAAAAACTACTTAACCAAAAACAAACAACAGGGTTTCCTATTATTCAAACAAACAATAATAAACCCTGACAAAGCGATAAATTGGGGGCACCACCTTATATCGCTATACAAAACACAAGCCAACCTAAAAGGAACAACTTGTGAACCACAAAAACTAAAAAACTTACAGGCAAAACATTATATAGTGAAAGTACTATTATCACCGGCGGAAGAAAATTTTGAAAACAAACAATAGGCAGATTTTGGCAATTTTGCGAGCATAGTGTAAAGCGAGAAACCTACTGTTTGAGCCGTAGGCGAGTTTAGGTTTTCGCTTTACAATAGACGGCGGAGCAAAATAACAAAATCAACGTGTTTGTGACAAAATTTTCTTTCGCCGGTGAGGAAAACTATCAGTAAAGTTTTGCCGGAAAAGGAGAAAAGAATGAACACAGCATTAACAATTGCAGGAAGTGATTCTTGTGGAGGCGCCGGAATACAAGCAGACATAAAGACAATGACAGCTAATGGAGTTTATGCCATGAGTGCTATTACAGCCTTAACTGCTCAAAATACAACCGGCGTATCAGACATCTATGAAGTAAGCCCTGAATTTTTACAGGCACAGCTAAAAGCTATATTTGAAGACATAACACCGGATGCCATAAAAATAGGAATGGTATCATCAAGTGACTTAATCAAAACAATAGCTAAAAGCCTAAAAGAATACAATGGAAAGAACATAGTTCTTGATCCCGTTATGGTTGCAACAAGCGGAGCAAAATTAATAAGCGATGATGCCATAAGCACTTTAAAGGAATACTTAATTCCTTTGGCAACAGTAATAACACCAAATATTCCGGAGGCAGAAGTATTATCTAATATGGAAATACATAATGAAGAGGAAATGATAAAGGCAGCAGCAGTTATTAGCGAAAAATATGACTGCGCCGTATTATGCAAGGGCGGTCACAGCATAAATGATGCCAACGACCTTCTTTACAGAAACGGTGAATACAAGTGGTTCTATGGTAAGAGAATTAACAATCCTAATACACATGGAACAGGATGTACACTTTCCAGTGCCATAGCTTCAAATCTTGCAAAAGGCAGAGATTTGGATACATCAGTGGAAAAGGCAAAAGAATATATTTCAGGAGCATTATCAGCAATGCTTGATTTAGGAAAAGGCAGTGGTCCTATGAATCATGCATTTGCAATTAAGTGCGACTAAAAAAGGAAAGAGGTACATAAAATGGATAAAAAAGGGACATCAGTATTTAGTAATAGTTTAATTTGGTTTGGAGCAGGTGTATCAATTGCAGAAATTGTAACAGGTACATATCTTGCTTCACTTGGAATGGAAAAAGGCATTCTTGCGATTATTATCGGACACTTAATTGGCTGCTCACTTTTATTCCTTGCAGGAGTAATCGGTGCAAAGACAAAGAAAAGTGCAATGGAAACAGTAAAGATAAGTTTCGGTCAGAAAGGAAGTATTCTGTTTTCAGTATTAAATGTTATTCAATTGGCAGGATGGACAGCCATTATGATTTATGACGGCGCACTTTCAGCCAACGGAATTTTTAATACAGGAAACTGGGTGTGGTGCATTGTAATCGGTGTACTTATTATTATTTGGATTTTTATTGGAATAAAAAACATCGAAAAAGTAAATGTTGTTGCAATGACAGCTTTATTTATTCTAACAATTATTTTGTGTAAAGTTGTTTTCTTTGACAACGGTGTGGCAACAAGTATTCCTGATGATGGATTAACGTTTGGTGCGGCAGTAGAACTTGCAGTAGCAATGCCACTTTCCTGGCTTCCATTAATCAGTGATTACACAAGAGAAGCAGAAAAGCCAATTAAGGCAACAGCAGCAAGTGCCATTGTTTACGGAGTTGTAAGCTGTTGGATGTATATAATTGGAATGGGTGCAGCTATTTTTGCACAGAATGCAGGAATCGACCAGATAATGTTAAAGGCAGGTCTTGGAATAGCAGGACTTCTTATAATTGTTTTTTCAACAGTTACAACAACATATTTGGATGCATATTCAGCAGGTGTTTCAAGTGAAACAATCTTTAGCAAAATTAACGGAAAGTATATGGCAATTGCAGTAACAATCGTTGGTACAATAGCAGCAATTATTTACCCAATGGACGATATTACTGATTTCCTTTATTTAATAGGTTCAGTATTTGCACCTATGATTGCAATTCAAATTGCAGACTTCTTCATTATCAAAAACAATAGCGAAGATAAAAACGTTGAAATTACAAATATTATAATCTGGCTTATTGGATTTATTCTATACAGATATCTTATGACAGTTGATATAATTGTTGGAAATACATTGCCTGATATGGCAGTTACTGTTATTATATGTATTATAGTCAGTAAATTTAAAAAGGCTAAATAAGTAGCGCAGATTATTTTGACTTAAATAACAATCATATATAATCTGTGCCAAATGGGAAATGGAGAAATGTATGATTAATTATGGATTTTCAATAAAAGGAAAGTCCCACAGTACCAGAAATATGGCCTGTCAGGACGCTAATAAAGTAATACAACTTAATAATGGATGCTCAATAGGTTTAGTAGCTGACGGTGTAGGAAGTGCAAAATCTTCCGATATAGGAGCAAAGATTGCAGTAGAAAAAGCAGGAGAATATTGTAGTGAAAATATTAATTCCGGTATGAATTTAGACCAACAATTGCAGGTATTAAAGGATTCTTTTTCTTATGCATTAAATAGCATTAACCAGTATGCAACAGAGAACAATGCACAGATTGAAGATTTCGATACAACTCTTAGCGGAGCGATTTATGATGGACAAAGCATTGCTTATGGACACGCCGGGGATGGTGGCATAGTTGTAAAAAAGAATGACGGAACTATGGATATCATAACTGAACAGCAACAGGGTGAGAACAAGCAGTATGTTAAGCCATTGAGAGCAGGAGAAGGCAGTTGGAGCTTTGGAAAGTTAGACAACAACATTGCTTCAGTTATGCTTGTTACAGATGGTATTCTTAATGAACTTATTTCACCATTTTTGTTAAATGCCACAGACAGTGTTGCAAAAGCAACAGGTCAGAAGAAAGTTTACAATTCAGCAGCAGAATTTCTTATGAATCCTGACTGTGTTATGAATAATAAGTCATTTAACAATCCTAAGAACATTCTTGAAAGTTTCTTAGACGGAGATATGGACAGAAATGTTTTTTCTAATTGCTTGAAGAATGGATATAGTAAGTTTTTTGACGAAAATCTTACAAAAAGATTGTGCGACGGAATGGCTAAGTATAGCTATCCTGTTTGGGCAATAGACCAGATTACAGACGACAAAACTGTTGTATGTATGATGAATGAACAGGCAAAGGTTTCATGCCAGCCACCTGCATTTTACAGCGAACCGGATTGGCAGGGATTAAAAACCACATATGAGAAAATGGTTCATCCTGAAAAATTTGTTAATGAACTGCCTAAGAAAGATTTGGAAAGTACACAGCAGATTAATACAGACAACAATGCCAAAAAGCAAAGTCAGAACAAACCTAAGTCAGAAGACAATGCTAACAAGCAGTCTGACAATAATAAAAACAAAACGAAAAAGACAAAGAAAACTAAGACTAAAAAGACCAGAGGCAGAAGCAAAAAGTCAAGAGGAGGCATAAGCACTCCAAGCTTAGGTCGCAGGGAGAGAAGAGGAAGAAGAGGCAGACGTCAGAGAAAGCAGCATCATTTCTTCACTAACCTGTTATTATTCTTAATTCTTATTTGTATGGCTGCAGCAGTTGCAGTGGGAGGTTTGTTTGTATATAAACGTTATTATCAGAATAGAAATAATAATGAGAGCCAGACTGAAAGTGTAAATAAGAATAGCAAGTCAGATACAAACAGTGGAGATTCAAACGGAAGCGATGATGTAGGTTCTGATAATGGTTCAGATAGTTCAACTGGAAGTGATTCAGGAAGTTCAGATGACAGTTCCAGTGGAAGTTCAGAAAAGTCAGATAGCGATTCTAGTGGAAGTTCTGATTCAGGAAGTTCAAACTCAGATTCAAATGGCTCAGATTCATCTAATAACGGAAGCGGTAGCGATTCATCAGATTCAGGTGACAGTTCATCAAGCGATGGCACTGATTCACAGGCAGTTGATGGAGAATAATATCCTACAAAAATAATATAAAATAAAAAGGTTTCTTGAAAAATGCTCACAATGATGTATAATATTGTGGTATGCGTAGGCATTTTTTTAGAAGCCTTTTTCTTTTAATAACAAAATACCTACAGATTCAGGGGTACTAAGTTGAATATTAAAGATTTATTAAAAAGTAAAAAGTTTAAAAATATACTGATAACAATAGTAGAAATTCTTGTTGTGGCAGGAATAATATTTGCAGCGTTAATGTATATGCAAAGCAAGATTAACAAAGATGCAGATAAGACCAGCGGTGTTGGAAACACTATCGCCAAAGATGAAGAAGAGGAAACAGTACAGAAACAGGTAGATGAATTTTATTTGCAGATTAATATGGCAAAGAATGTTATGGTAGTCTACAGATATGATGCTGACAAGAAGAACAAGACAGCCTATAAGATTTTTCCATGCACATTGGGAGAGAATGTTAAAAAGGGCAAATACAAAACTGAAAAGAGCTATTCATGGGTTAAAAACAATGGATGGCACAGGTACAATACTTTATATACTTATTCAGCATGGATTCAGTCAGCAGAATATAGCGACAGATATCCTGATACTTTAGTTAAGAAGTCTTATGATTCAATAGGTAAGGATAAGAAAGTTGACAAGTCAATTATTTTGTATGCATCAGATGCAGCTTGGGTTTACAATAACTGTAAGTACAAGACAGTGCTTGAAATAGTGAAAGGTTCAAAGAAAGACCAACTTCCACTACAGGTTGGAAAAAAGACTGAAACAAACAAGTATTGTGGATGGGATCCTACAGATCCTGATAAAAGCAATCCATACTTGAAGAAAGCTAATGGCACAATAGCAACAGGATACACACCTGTTAATGTTGAAGAAGGTGAAAAGATAGATTATTTTAGTAACCTGTTAGCATTAGATGAAACAGGAAAGAATATTACAGGAAAGCTTAAGTATAATAAGATTGATTCTTCCAAAACAGGAACATCTAAAGTGACATATACTTACAAGCTTAAATCAGGTAAGAAGATAACAGCTTCATTATCATACAAGGTAGTTGATACAACAAAGCCTAAGGTTACATGTTCTAAGACTCAGTTTACTTATGAAGTAAAAAGCAAAGACCAAAAGGATATGAACAAGGAATCTAACGCTAAGGCTATTAAAGAAATGGTTGGAAAGTATGTATCATGTAATGAAAGTGACGTAACAATCACAATAACAACAGTTGATCCATTGGAATTAAAGGAAGGCAACTTCCCGGTTTCAATTAAGGCACAGGACAAGGCAGGAAACGTTGGTTCATGTCAGGTAATGTGTGAAATAAAAGTAAAAGAATCTGAGGGTAATAAGCGATTTGAACCGTCAAAGGCTCAAAGGAAGAAACTTAAGCTTCCTAAGGAGAATACAAAGAAGTCTGAAAAAACCACAAAGGAAAAAAAGACTAAGGAGAAAGCAACAAAGAAGGAAAGCGAAACAACAAAAAATGTTAAGCAGCCTGAAACAACTAAGTCTTCTAAGAAAGACACAACAACAATAGCTAAAGATTAAATTTTTATACATATTTTTAGGAGGAAATAAATTATGGCAACACCTTATAATCATAAGGAAATTGAAAAAAAGTGGCGTCACAATTGGGATGTAACCCCTATTAATAAAGACACTACAAAACCAAAATATTATTGTCTTGATATGTTCCCTTATCCATCAGGATCAGGACTTCATGTAGGACATTGGAGAGGATATGTTATTAGTGATGTATGGAGTAGATATAAGATGCTTCATGGTTATCATATTATTCATCCTATGGGATGGGATGCTTTTGGTCTTCCGGCAGAAAACTATGCTATTAAGATGAAGACACATCCAGCTATTTCAACAGCAGCTAATATTGCAAACATTAAGAGACAGATTAATGAAATTGCTTCTCTTTATGACTGGGATATGGAAGTTAACACAACAGATCCTAAGTTCTATAAATGGACTCAGTGGATTTTTGTTCAGATGTTTAAGAAAGGACTTGCTTACGAGAAAGAAATGCCAATTAACTGGTGTCCATCATGTAAGACAGGTCTTGCTAACGAAGAAGTTGTTAACGGATGCTGTGAAAGATGTGGAGCAGAAGTTACAAAGAAGAACCTTAAGCAGTGGATGTTAAAAATCACAGCTTATGCTGACAGACTTCTTGCAGATTTAGACAAGCTTGACTGGCCTGAAAAAGTTAAAAAAATGCAGGCAGATTGGATTGGAAAATCATATGGTGCAGAAGTTGACTTTAAATTAGAAAACTCAGATGAGAAGATTACAGTATATACAACAAGACCTGATACACTTTACGGTGCAACATTTATGGTACTTGCTCCTGAACATGCTATGGCAAAATCTCTTGCAACAGATGAGACAAGAGCAGATGTTGAAGCATACATTCAGATGGCAGCTAATAAGTCATCTGTAGACAGACTTCAGGGAAAAGAAAAAACAGGTGTATTTACTGGAAGCTATGCAATTAACCCATTAAACGGTGCAAAGGTTCCAATCTGGCTTTCAGATTATGTACTTGCTGACTATGGTACAGGTGCAATTATGTGTGTTCCTGCACATGATGACAGAGACTTTGCTTTTGCAACTAAGTTTAACATTCCAATTATTCAGGTTATTGCAAAAGATGGTAAAGAAATCGAAAATATGACAGAAGCTTACACAGAAGCATCAGGTACTATGATTAACTCAGGTGAGTGGAATGGTATGGAATCTTCTGTTCTTAAGAAAGAAGCTCCTCATATTATTGAAGAAAGAGGATTTGGTAGAGCAACAGTTAACTACAAGTTACGTGACTGGGTATTCTCAAGACAGAGATATTGGGGTGAACCTATTCCAATCGTACATTGTCCTGACTGTGGAGCAGTTCCGGTTCCTGAAGATCAGTTGCCATTATTATTACCTGACGTAGAATCATATGAACCAACAGGTACAGGTGAATCACCACTTGCAGCAATTGATGAATGGGTTAACACAACTTGTCCTTGCTGTGGAAAACCTGCAAAGCGTGAAACAAATACAATGCCACAGTGGGCAGGATCATCATGGTATTTCTTAAGATATATTGATAATAAGAATGACAAAGAACTTGTTTCAAGAGAAAAAGCTGACAAGTATCTTCCTGTAGATATGTATATTGGTGGTGTAGAACATGCAGTTCTTCATTTACTTTATTCAAGATTCTATACTAAATTCTTACATGATATCGGAGTAGTTGATTTCGACGAACCATTTAAGAAATTATTTAACCAGGGTATGATTACAGGTAAGAATGGTATTAAGATGAGTAAATCAAAAGGTAACGTTGTTTCACCTGATGATTTGGTAAGAGATTACGGATGTGACTCATTAAGACTTTATGAAATGTTCGTAGGACCACCTGAACTTGATTCAGAATGGGATGAAAGAGGAATTGATGGTGTATATAGATTTATCACAAGATTCTGGAAGTTAGCAGTAGATAGCATTGAAGCTAATGTTGAGCCAACTAAGGAAATGATAAAACTTCGTCACCAGATGGTTCATACAATTACAAGACGTCTTGAAGACTTTAGTTTAAATACAGTAGTTTCAGGTTTTATGGAATTTAATAACAAGTTTATTGAATTAGCTAAGAAAGAAGGCGGAATTGACAAAGAAACAATTCAGACTTTCGTTACATTATTAGCTCCATTTGCACCACATATCGGTGAAGAATTATGGGAAAGACTTGGAAACACAGGTAGCGTATTTGAAAACAACAAGTGGCCTGAAGCTGACGAAGAACTTATGAAGGATGATGAAATCCAGGTTCCTGTTCAGATTAACGGTAAGACAAAAGTTGTAATCAGTGTACCTGCTGACATCTCAAAGGATGACGCTATTGCTCAGGGTAAGGAAGCATTAGGCGACAAGTTAACAGGAAACATTATTAAGGAAATTTATGTTCCGGGAAGAATTATAAATATAGTTGCTAAATAATTAAGTATTTAGTTGAAAAGCTGTTGTTAGGTTGTGATGACCTGATGGCAGCTTTTATCTTTATAGACAAGAAATACCAAGTGTGATAAAATTTTGAAAAAGATAACGTTTAGGGTGCGGCAATTTAAATATCAAATTTTCTAAAAAAGATTATGAGAACATGGTTGAAATATTAAAAAAGTATAATTTTGTATTTCCATGTATCTAGACTCAAAATAAAAATCACATAGTCATTGATAATATAATTAAATGTTGATTAGAGAATTAAATTACATATAAATAATATTTTGAAAAAAGGTAACGTTTAGGGGGCAATATGAAACAGATAAAACATAATCTAAAATTCATCATATCAATAGCAATCTTAATAATGGTTACATTTATAACTAATTGTTATTTGGTAAAAGCAGATGAAACAAAAAATCCAAGTATAAATTCAACAATTACTTTTTATGGAAATATGTCAAACGAAAAGGGCATAATTTTGAAATGGTCCAAAGTATCAAAGTCAAAGGGCTATGTTATTTACAGAAATAACAAAAAAATAGCTACAATAAAAAGTGATAAAATAAAAAGCTATACTGACAAAAAAGTTAAGGCAGGAAAAAAGTATACATACCAAATCGCTCCTTATACGAAAGTTAAGGGAAAGAAGGCCTTAGGTGTAAAAAGCTATAAAATAAGAGTGAAAGCAACTAAAAGAAACGCTAAAAAAATCAACCCGGCAAGAGTGGGAATTCCTGATCTTTATTATGAAGATAATTACTATGTAGGTTTGTATGAAAGTATAAAATTACATGCAAAAGCAAGAGTAAATAAAGGACTAAAAAAGAAGAAAGTATATAACAGTAAACTTGTTTGGAGTAGCTCAGATGAAAGTTTGGCAACAGTAGATCAAAAAGGTGTCGTTACGGCTAATGATAATAGGAAAACAGGAACGGTCTATATCACAGCCAGAGCAGTAAACGGAGTGAAAAAGATTATAAAAGTGGATGTGATGAATTATTATAATCCTGTCAAATTTAAAAATTATAAAGTTGTTCCAGAAGAATTAGCACCTTTATTTGGAAAGTACAAGAATGAAATGTGCGATATAGCTACATATTTTGCTTTTGATAATAAAATTAGTAATGTGAAAATTGACTTAGAAGAAGATGGATTGTCGGTAAAAACACAACCTGAAATAAAATTAAATGAAAAGATAGAAAAGTCATTATACACAGTTATGAATGATTTGTGCCTTCATTTTGAAATTAAAGATGGTTATTTAAAAGTAACTTACAACGATTACTTTTCAGATGGAAGTATTTTTAAATATAATATTATTTGTTGTATTGACAAGGCATCAGAAGAAAAATTTAAATATCAAATTGGTTATGCAAAACTATGTGAGCGTTGGTATTATAGCGAAGAGAGAAAATATAATATGGAGTAAGAGGTTATGGAATTAAGTGTACAAAGTCATTCATCCACTTGTGATGAAACAAAAGAGGATGAGTGACTTGGGACACACATCAATTCATTTTCTTTCGTTTCCCAAGCATGCTTACCATTCTTTTTATGGTATCAATTCTTTTGATTTCCTCAGGCGACATATCAGCTTTTAGAACTTCAAGTATGGCATCTGTTTCTTTGTCGGTGAAGTTTATGCCATTTTTGGATGCCTGATTAGTTTCTTTAATAAAATATGTAAGCATTTGCTTTGCATCCATATCTCCTGCACCATTTAATATTTTAGTTAGAACTTCCATTTTTTCAGTAGAAATATCTGAAAGTACAGGATTTTCCATCCATTTGTTATTAATCATAGAACCTCCTTAAATCACATACCAAACATATCCATGTATCCGCTTAAAATATCCTGCTTTGCCCCGTCATCCATATTCATCATTTCCATAACAGTCATTAAAGTTTCAAGAGTTTCCTTGTCCCCGTCATTTAAAAATTCCTTAATATCTTCAAGCATACTTTCAAGCCCTTTATGATTGGCATTCATAGCTGAAATGGAAACATTTTGGTTAACACGAAAGGTATTTTCAAGCTCTATAAACTTGATATAAACCCCGAGAACAGTTGCAAGATTATTATCAATATAAGGGATTATGGCTTTTACTAACTGCATAGTCTGATTAGTTACCATGGAATCGAATTTTGTTTGCATAAAACGGTTGTTTTCCATATAACCATAATCCCCCCGGATAATATTGTGTTGTCTGTTTTATTAAGTTTATGCTGTAAAAACAAATAAAATACTAAATTAAAAATATGCGCACATAATACTTGTAAGTAAAACAAACAGGTTTGTGTCTTCTATATTATTGTATAAAAGAGCGTTTTTGGTCAGACATAGAAAGTCGTATTGGTAAAAGTCGTTGTCATCAACTAGCAGCCGCAACCACAGCCGTTTCCGTTACCAAAGAATGAACCGCAACCGCCACAGCAGCTAAGAAGCAAGATAATCCAGATAATGCTTGAGCAGTCATTGCCGCCACAACCACAGCCTGAGCCGTTGCCACAACCTCCACAACACAAAAGTATAAGGATAAGGAGTAAACAGTTGTTGTTTCCACCGTCTCCGCAACCACATCCACAGTTTGTTGCTGCTAAATCACTCATTTTGAATCTCCTAATTTTTGTTTACACTAAAGTATATGTAACCTGACCTGTTCCGGTTACAAAAAAATAAAAAATGTTAAAAAGCTACAAGGACAAAAGCAAAAATAAGCCATATATTATAGTAGAAATATCAGATAAAATAATGGTAAATATAATGAAGAAGGTAAGACAAATTCTAAACATAGATAGTTTGCACAAAAATAATATAATGGGAGAAAATGTGACAGTTGCAGTCCTTGATACAGGAATATACAATCATCCTGATTTTGGGGAAAGAATAATAAAATATAAGGATTTTGTAAACGGAAAAACAGCCATTTATGACGATGAGGGACACGGAACTCATGTAACGGGAATACTGGCAGGAGATGGGAAAATGTCTAACGGCTTTTTTAAAGGAATTGCGCCTAAGTCGGACATAGTATCACTGAAGGTTCTTGATAAAAGAGGCATTGGCAAGGAAGATAACGTAATAAGTGGAATTTGGTGGATTATTGATAATGGAAAGAAATATAACATAAAAGTGGTTAACATATCTTTTGGCACATTTAATAAAGAGGGAAATAATAAGAAATTAATTGAGGCTGTGGAACTTTTATGGGACATGGGATATGTTATTATAGCTGCAGCAGGAAATAATGGACCGGAATATGGAACTGTGTCAATTCCCGGAAGCAGTAAGAAGATAATTACAGTTGGGGCATTAGATGATAATATTAAGATGATAGTAAACGGTAGGATTACAAAGAATTACTCAGGTAGAGGTCCAACAAAAGAGTGCGTTCAAAAACCTGATATTTTGGCTCCGGCCAATGGCATATACAGTTGCAGTAATGGCATAAAGTCAGGATACAGCTATGTACCAAAAAGCGGAACATCAATGGCAACACCTATAGTTTCAGGCGTGATTTGTATGATTTTAGGCATTAATAAGGAAATGTCTAACATACAGTGCAAGAAGTTGATAAGGAATACGGCAATTGATTTAAAAATGGAAGGAAACAGGCAGGGCTGGGGAAAAATCAACCCTGAAAAAATGGTTAATTTTTGTAAGAAATAAAAAAAAGCAGGGGAATTTGTTTACTTTAGCACTGTAATTAGTTATAATCTAGTGGAGTAGTTTGATAGCTTAATTTAGGAGGAAATATAATGGAAAAGATTAAAATGACAACTCCATTGGTAGAAATGGATGGCGATGAAATGACAAGAATCCTTTGGAAAATGATCAAAGAAGAATTGTTATTACCTTTTGTTGATTTAAAGACAGAATATTATGATTTAGGACTTGAGTATAGAAATGAGACTAATGACCAAGTTACTTTTGATTCTGCAGAAGCAACTAAGAAATACGGTGTAGCTGTAAAATGTGCAACAATCACACCTAACGCAGCAAGAATGCCGGAATACCATCTTAAGGAAATGTGGAAGAGTCCTAATGGTACTATTAGAGCTATTCTCGACGGAACAGTATTTAGAGCACCTATCATTGTAAAAGGTATTGAACCATACGTAAAGAACTGGAAGAAGCCTATTACAATTGCAAGACACGCATATGGTGATGTTTACAAGGGTGTTGAAATGAAGATTCCTGCAGCAGGCAAGACAGAACTTGTTTACACTAATGAAGCAGGAGAAGAAACAAGAGAATTAATTCACGATTTTAAGGGTGCAGGAATTATCCAGGGTATGCATAACTTAAATGAATCTATAGAAAGTTTTGCAAGAAGTTGTTTCAATTTTGCATTAGATACAAAGCAGGATCTTTGGTTTGCAACAAAAGATACAATTTCAAAGAAATATGACCACACATTTAAAGATATTTTCGCTGAAATTTTTGAAGCTGAATATAAAGAAAAATTTGATGAAGCAGGAATTGAATATTTCTACACACTTATTGACGATGCAGTAGCACGTGTAATGAGATCAGAAGGTGGATATATTTGGGCTTGTAAGAATTATGACGGTGATGTAATGTCAGATATGGTTGCAACAGCATTCGGTTCATTATCAATGATGACATCAGTACTTGCTTCACCACAGGGTTACTACGAATATGAAGCAGCTCACGGTACAGTACAGAGACATTATTACAAGTACTTAAAGGGTGAAGAAACATCAACTAACCCTATCGCAACAATTTTTGCATGGTCAGGAGCTTTAAGAAAACGTGGAGAACTTGACAAACTTCCTGAACTTATGGAATTTGCAGACAAGCTTGAAAAGGCATGTATCGACACAATTGAAAATGGCGAAATGACAGGAGATTTATATTTAATTTCAACACTTGAAAACAAGAAGAAATTAAATACAGAAGAGTTTATTATGGCTATTAGAAAGACATTAGAAGGATTAATGTAGGATAATAAATATTAGAACGTGTCCAAAGGTTATTTTTCTACCATTGTGCAAGCACAGATGGGAAAGACCTTTTGACACTGTGATAATATTTTATTATATAGTTTCTATTATTAATGAGGTTAAAAACGAAGGGAGAAGGGAATATGAAAATTAGTAAGAAGATTTCAGTAATTACATTGGCAGCATTATTTTCATTGTTATTTGCAATGACAGCTTTTGGTGCAACAGGAAAGGTTACAGGATTAAAGCAGGAGAAGGCTTCAACTACTACTGTAAGTATTGCTTGGGATAACTATTTAGGAACTAATGTGAAATATATAATTGAAACATCTTATGATAATCAGACTTTCACAAGAACAGATTCAAGTTATTCAGCATCAGATTTACTTTATGTTAAGGCATTAAAGCCTGTTTATGTAAGAGTAAAGGCTGTAAGTACTACTAATGAGAACAAAGTTTATGCTATTTCTGATTCAATTCAGGTAGCATCAGTACCTGCTGATGTTAAGGATTTAAGACAGACAACAGCTACAACATCAAGCATAACAATTAGTTGGACAGCTAGTGAAGGTGCTACATCTTATGAGATTGTCAGATTTGTAAATAATAATGAATATGTAGTAGGTTCAACAACATCAACTACATATACAGTAGACGGTTTTAACAACAAACTTAAGAACGATACTTGCGTTGGTGTAAGACCTGTTAGAACAGTTAATGGATTTTCTGCAAAGACAACAGGATTCTATAATACGGAATACTTGAGTCCATATAAGATTAATCTTGTTCCTGAAAAGGTTCAGGGATTAGCAATTACAAACTATTATAATTCTTTAAAAGAGGTTACATTTGGGTTTACACAGCCTGAATACCACGACGGTTATGTATATGAACTTTATACATACAAGAAAAAGAAAGTATCTTCAGGCAATTTGTCAAGTATATCATATAATACTTTAAAGAACATTAAGAATCAGTTCTACAAGTTAAGAGTAAGAGCTTATGTAACAATTGATAACAAGAACTACTATGGAGCCTGGTCTGATTATACAGTTTTTGCATTACAGCCAAAGGTTGGACTTAAGAAGTCAGGTAAGAAGTTAAAGATTACTTGGAAGAAAGTTAGTGGAGCAAAGAATTATACAGTTTACATGTCTACATCAAAGACTGGTGGTTACAAGAAACTTACTACAACAAAGAAGTGTGCTTATACAGCTAAAAAATTCAAAAAGAAGAAGCTTAATAAGAAGAAAACATACTATGTTTATGTAGTGGCAAACAGAAAAGAAGGCAAGAAAACTTATAAATCAAAAGCAGTTAACTGCTATTATTTATACTAAAAGTATTTGCCTGTAATGATTGCAGGTAGTAACAAAGGGATCGTCGTGGTGGCGGTCCCTTTATGATAAAAATATTCAATAAGATTATTGGTATTTTAAAAGAAATTGAGCAAAATATATTTAAGGCAGGAAGAGAAAATGTTAGAGAATTTAAAGAAACTTGTGTCATATTACAAACCTTATAAGAAAGTTTTTCTGGCAGATATGTTTTTTGCAATAATGGCATCATTTATAGCATTGCTAATACCGCTGGTGGTAAGATATGTTACGGCAAAAGTAATATATATGCCAACAGAACAGGTTGTAAAAACAATGATTATCATAGCTATCGTTGTAGGAATTTTGATTTTGTTCCAGTGTTATTGTAATTATTACATTGCCAATTATGGTCACGTAATGGGTGCAAAAATCGAATATGACATGAGAGCAGAAATATTTGGACATTTTCAAAAATTATCTTTTTCATTTTATGACGATGAAAAAGTAGGACAGTTAATGTCAAGAATAACATCGGACCTTTTTGATATTACTGAATTATTACATCATGGTCCGGAAAACGTAACCATATCAGTAATAAAGATTATAGGAGCTTTGGCAATTCTTTTAAGCATAAATGTAAGACTTGCTCTTATAGCATTTTTATTAGTTCCATTTATGCTTGTTTACGCATATTTCTTTAATAAGAAAATGAAACAGGCGTTTAGAGTTAACAGAATCAAAATAGCAGAAATAAACGCACAAATAGAAGACAATCTTTCAGGAATAAGAGTGGTAAAATCTTTTGCCAACGAAGACTTGGAAAATAAAAAATTTAAAGTGGGAAACGATGCTTTCCTTGAAGCAAAAAAGAACAACTATAAGTATATGGGTGGATACAACTCAGGACTTACAGCTTTTACAACAATGATTAATCTTCTTGTTATAGTTTCAGGGGGATTAATGATAACTAAGGACATGATATCTGTAACAGACCTTGTTACATTTTTATTATATATAAATATTTTTACAGATCCTATTAAAACGTTAATTGATTTTACGGAACAGTTTCAGAATGGATATTCAGGATATGAAAGATTTCTACAGATTCTTTCAATTGAACCTGAAATTAAGGATAGTGAAAACGCAGTTTCAATAAGTAATGTTAAAGGTGACATTAAACTTGAAGATGTTTCATTTAAGTATAATGACAGCTCTCATAGAGTTTTGAAGCATATTAATCTGGAAGTTAAGGCAGGCTCTTATGTGGCACTTGTAGGTTCATCAGGAGCAGGTAAGACTACACTTTGCAATCTTATTCCAAGATTTTATGAAGCCACAAGTGGAAAAATAACTATTGATGGAAAAGACATTAAAGACATAAAATTAAAAGATTTAAGAGATAATATAGGTATAGTACAGCAGGATGTTTACCTTTTCGTTGGAACAGTATATGACAATATCAGATACGGTCGCCCTGATGCTACAAGGGAGGAAGTAATTGCGGCGGCAAAAGAAGCTAATGCGTATGATTTTATAATGTCACTTCCAAATGGCTTTGAGACAGATATAGGACAGCGAGGTATTAAGTTGTCAGGCGGACAGAAACAGCGAATTTCAATAGCAAGAGTATTCCTTAAGAATCCTCCAATATTGATTTTTGATGAAGCAACATCTGCACTTGATAACGAAAGTGAAAAGATAGTACAGGAATCAATGGAAAAACTGGCAAAGAACAGAACAACAATGGTAATTGCCCATAGATTGTCTACTATAAGAAATGCAGAAAAGATTCTAGTTTTAACAGACAAGGGAATAGAAGAACAGGGTACACATAAGGAATTAATGGACAAACATGGAATATACTATGATTTGTACAATGTGATTGAAAAATAAAAATATCACATAAAAAGATAATGCATAATACCATTTAAAAGTGTACTATGAAACATATAACAAAGAGACAAAATAATAGAATATTTAACGCGGATTTAACCAAACCCGGACAGAACATTTACATTGATATAGTAATATTGAAGAGACATATGATTGTAATGTTCTGCCGGGTTTTCTTTTATTATAATAAAACAAAAAATTAGGAGGTGCGGTTGTGATTAAAGTCGGAATACTTACAAGTGGTGGAGATTGTCAGGGATTAAACGGAGCAATGTATGGATTGGTTAAAGGATTAACTGAAACCAATAAGGATAAGGTTGAAATTTATGGGATTTTGGACGGTTACACAGGTCTTATTAATGGTGATTATAAGAAAATGAAGCCGGAAGAGTTTGAGAATATTTTAAATTTGGGAGGCTCCATCCTTGGAAATTCAAGACAACCATTTAAGAAGATTAATGAGCCTGATGAAAAAGGCAGAAACAAAGTAGAGGCAATGATTTCTAATTATAAAAAGATGGAACTTGATTGTCTTGTGGTTTTAGGAGGAAATGGTTCCCACAAAACAGCAAATCTTTTGTCAGAGAAGGGCTTAAATATTGTAACTCTTCCAAAAACTATAGATAATGACATTAACGGAACAGATATGACTTTCGGATTTCAGTCAGCCATTGATATTGCAACAAGAACTCTTGATGAGTTGCATACAACGGCAAAGTCACACGGAAGAATTATGATTGCTGAAATTATGGGAAATAAGGCAGGCTGGCTTACGTTATATTCAGGAATAGCAGGAAAGGCAGATGTAATCTTAATACCCGAAATTCCATATAATATTGAGAAAATAAGCCAATATATAAAAGATAAGCTTAAAAATGGCAGAAAGCATATTATTCTTGCAGTGGCAGAAGGAATTATTTCACAGGAAGAGACAAAGCTTCCAAAGAAAGAACTTAAGCAGAAAAGAGCAAAAGACGGATATATTTCAGCAGGCTACCGTTTGGAGGCTGAACTTAGTGAAAAAATTGACGGCGAAGTTAGAGTTGTTGTACCGGGACATATTCAAAGAGGTGGTAATCCTTGTGCTTTTGATAGAGTTCTTACTTCAAGAATCGGTGTTAAAGGTGCAGAACTGATCCTTAATAAGCAATATGGAAGAATGGTGGCCGTACAAAGCAACAATATTACAAGTGTGCCATTAAGTACAGCGGTTGAAAAACCAAAACGTGTAGATCCAAATGATGAAATTATAAGACAGGTTAGAATGTTAGGCATATGCTTAGGAGATTAATAAGTAAACTCAGGTGGTTTAAAATGGAAATAAATAAGAAAAACGAAATAGACGTAACTGAAAATAATCCAATCATAGAGAAGAATAAAGTTCCTCAGCCGGAAATGAAAAGTGGGTTACAGGAAAAGAAAAAACTAAAGGCAGAAGGAACAAAAGCTGAAAATGTAAAAGAAGTTGTTAGAGGAAAGCACAAAGTTTTGCCTTGCTATGATAACAGGGAATTGTCATGGCTTAAATTTAATGAAAGAGTTTTAGATGAAGCCAGTGATGAAGATGTTCCGTTGTGTGAAAGATTAACTTTTGTAAGTATTTTTTCAACTAATCTTGACGAATTTTATAGAGTTAGAGTAGGCTCAATTTATGATCAGATGATTATTTCTGACAAAAAAAGAGAAAACAAAACTTATATGACATCAAGCGAGCAGTTAGAACGTATTTTTAAAAGAACGAAGGAATTGCTAAAGAAGAAAGAGCATATATATAATGGCTTGATGAAGGAAGTTAAGAATTATGGCGTGCAGATTGTAAATTTTGATAAACTTTCAAAAGAAGAAAAAGATGGAATGGAGAATTATTTTAAGAATAATGTTATGCCGTTATTATCTCCACAGGTAATTGGAAAGAAGCATCCATTTCCATTCCTAAATAATCAGGAAATATATGCTGTTGCACTTCTTGAGTCCAAAAACAATGATAAGATTTGCATTGTTCCTTGCAGAAGTAGTGTTTTTAACAGGCTTGTTCAAATAGTGCCGGGTAGTGGCAGATATATGCTTATTGAAGAACTTATACTTCATTATATGCCTATGATTTTTGAAAACTATACAGTAAAAAGCAAGTCTTTAATAAGAATTACAAGAAACGCAGACATTGATATTGATGAGATTTTTGCAGACGAAGACATTAGTTACAGAGAATCAATGGAAGAAATGATTAGAATGCGTACAAAGCTTTGCCCAATAAGAATGGAATATTCAAGAGTGTTAGATGAAAAGGTTATTAGAAGTCTTTGTAAAGAATTAAATCTTAAAAAAGAGCAGACTTTCCATCAGGAAACACCACTTGATTTTGATTTCGTATTTAAGATTCAGGATATGCTTAGAAACAGAAAAGAATTATTCTTTAAGAGAAGGATTCCGCAGGTTTCTACAGCAATTGACAAAACACAACCTATGATTGATCAGATTGAAAAGAAAGACATTCTGTTAAGTTATCCTTTTGAAAGCATGACAAGTTTTATTAATCTTTTAAAGGAAGCTGCCGCAGATCCAAATGTTGCTTCAATAAAGATGACTCTTTATAGAGTTGCCAAAAACTCACAGGTAGTTGAGGCTTTAATTGACGCGGCCGAAAACGGAAAAGAAGTTGTGGTAATGGTTGAACTTAGAGCAAGATTTGATGAACAGAACAATATTGAGTGGTCAAGAAGAATGGAAGATGCAGGCTGTAGAATTATATACGGAATCGACCATACAAAAGTTCATTCAAAAATTTGTCTTATTTCATATAAGAAAGACAATCAGGTTAAGCATATTACACAGGTTGGAACAGGCAATTATAACGAAAAGACGTCAAAACTTTACACTGACTTGTCATTGATGACAGCTAACGAAGATATTGCTAAAGAAGTAGCAGAAGTCTTCAACAAAATATGTTTGGAACAGGTAGTTGAAGAAACAGAGCATCTTCTTGTATCACCTAAATGTATGCAGAGCAAAATAGTGGAGCTTATAGACAATGAAATCGAAAAAATAGCAGAAGGTAAGGAAGGATACATAGGATTTAAGTGCAACTCACTTACTGATAAAGTTATAATTAAAAAACTTATTGAAGCTTCTAACAAAGGTGTAAAGGTTGATATGGTTATAAGAGGAATTAGTTGTCTTATAGCCGGAGTTCCGGGATATACCGAAAACATAACAATAAAAAGTATAGTTGGAAGATATCTTGAACATTCAAGAATCTATATTTTCGGTAAGGAGCCTTTGGACAAAATATATATATCTTCAGCAGACTTAATGACAAGAAACACAGTCAGAAGAGTAGAAGTTGCTGCACCAATATACGATGAAGCAATAAAGAAACGTATAAGAGGTATGTTTAACATAATGCTTTCAGATAACGTAAAAGGAAGAAGAATGAAGCCTAATGGAAAATATTGCAAAGACGAAATCACAGGCGAAGCAATCAATTCACAGGAATACTTCTTTGAGGAAGCTTATGGAGAACATAAGGTAGAGAAATATTGAATGGTTAATTGATTTCCTGACAGCTTTTTCTTTGGAAGTAAGGTGATTCTTTGAAGATTTATCTTCTCATTTTCCGTACAAAGTCGTCCGGGGCGGTGTCCACGCCACGGGGTCCAGTATACTTATGATTGTTGTAGGAATTACGTGTCATATGAAAGAAACATTGTGTCACACGTAATTTATTGAAGAAATCTTTGATATTTTGCCTGCGATTACGTGTCATTTGAAGTAAATGCTGTGTCACACGTAATTCAATGAAGAAATCTAGAAAATTCGTCTGCGATTACGTGTCACATGAAGTAAATGCTGTGTCACACGTAATTCAATGAAGAAATCTAGAAAGTTCGTCTAAAATTACGTGTCACATGAAGTAAATGCTGTGTCACACGTAATCAGAAGCAAAAAGCTTGCTATCACGTGAAAAATTACGTGTCAGCAAAAGAAATTATCATATGACAAGTAATTGAAAATATAATTACGGATTGTGAGACAAAATCACCCCTGTAAAACGTAAAATATGTCAATTTTCTTCTCCAATAGCCACCGATTACGGAATCTAGCAACCGAAACACTATATAATCCGTAAATCATAGAAAAAAGCTTGTCTGTTCGTCACCGATTACGGAATCTAGCAACTGAAACGCTATATAATCCGTAAATGAAAGAAAAGGTTTGCCCCAATCACTGGTGATACAATACCGACACAATATTCTGACAACAAAAAACACAGGGCTGATTCACAGCCCTGTGCCATTGTCATTATATCTTGTTTTAATAATGGTTTTAATATATCCAAATATCAATATACTAATATATCAATATATCCAAATACCAAATATTAATATATCCAAACCTGAATTATTCAATTATTGTTCCGACTTTTCCACGAATTCCTTCTTTAGCTTTTGAAAGGTTTGTAATTATAGCCTTACGTCCCTTGCCGGCTAATACGAATGAAAGTGAAGCATCAATCTTAGGTAATGATGTTACAGGATCAAAGTGTCCTTCATCGATTAACTTCTGAGCTTCTTCAGCAGTAAGGTTCTTTAATTCTTCCTGTGTGCCGTTGTTGTCGATTGTAAGGTAATCATTTGATGTAAGAATCATAAGAGCAGAAGCGTCTAACATGTCAGCTAACTTGGCTGCTGTGTAGTCTTTTTCAATAACTGCGCTGGCACCCTTTAAACCTGTACGCTGTTCAAGAACAGGAATTCCGCCACCACCTGCTGCAATAACAAGCTGGTGAGCATCAACTAAAGCCTTGATAGCATCAATTTCATAAATATCAATAGGCTTAGGGCTGGCAATTATTCTTCTATAACCATCCTGATCCTCTTCGTATTCAACATAGTTACCTTTCTTCTTTTCGTTTTCAGCTTCTTCCTTAGTCATTAATCTGCCGATAACCTTAGAAGGAGCATTGAAAGCTCTATCGAAAGGATCAACACGAACCTGAGTGATAATAGTACTTACAGGTTTGTAAATTCCTCTGTGAAGTAATTCAGTACGAATAGCATTCTGAAGGTCAAAACCGATATATCCCTGACTCATTGCACCACAAATTGACATAGGAGCAACTGTTCTGTCAGGATCAAGTCTTGAATATTCAGTCATGGCTGTCTGAATCATACCAACCTGTGGTCCATTACTGTGAGTAATAATAACTTCATATTTTTCTTCTACTAAATCAGCAATAGCCTTTGCTGCTGCCTTTACACGTTCCTGCTGCTTAGGAAATGATTCACTGAAAGCATTTCTTCCTAAAGCAACAACTACTTTTTTATTCTCCATAATACTGTCTCCTTAAACGTAAAAACTATAAAATTATTTTAAGATAAATTAGCACAAAATGCAATATTATTAGTCAAGTTGGTCAGATAAAATCTCCCATTGATCCATAAGTTCATCTAATCGTTCACTTATTTCATTCTGTTCTTTGCTAATTTCGTTAAGTTTTGCGGAATTAGTGGAAACAGCAGGATCTGCTAATAACTCATCCAGTTCATTTAATCTGTCTTCTTTTTCTTTAATTTCTTTTTCGACTTTTGAAATATCATTTTTCAATTTCCTAGTCCTTGCGGCTTCAGCCTTCCTTTCTAAATAATCCTGCTTGCCGGAAGAAGTAGAAGTAACTTTTTTCTCCTTTTCAATGGCAGGCGCATATGTTTTAGTTAACTCTTCGCATTTTTCTTCGTAATAATCGTAGTTGCCAAGATAGTTAATTATTTTAGTATTTGTAAGTTCAAGAATTCTTGAAGCAGTCTGGTTAATAAAATAACGGTCATGAGATACATAGAAAACAGTTCCGGTATAATTATTAATGGCATTTTCAAGAATTTCTTTAGATGTCATATCCAAATGGTTAGTAGGTTCGTCAAGGATAATAAGATTAGCCTCTGAAAGCATAAGCTTAGCAAGAGAAAGACGACCTTTTTCGCCTCCGCTTAAATCCTTTACAAGTTTGAAAACATCATCTCCGGTAAACATAAAAGCAGCAAGAGTATTTCTAATCTTAGTATTAGTCATATCAGGGTAAGCATCAGCAATTTCCTCGAATAGAGTGTTAGAATCTTCAAGGTTGTGATGTTCCTGATCATAATATCCTATATGAACGTTAGTGCCAAGCTTTACAGTTCCGGCATCAGCACTGATAATATCATTAATAATCTTAAGAATAGTAGTTTTTCCTGTTCCGTTATCGCCAATTAAGGCAACGTGTTCACCACGTTTGATTTCAAAACTAATATCAGAAAAAAGATGAAGATTATCAAATGATTTTGAAAGCCCTTCAATTGTCAAAACATCATTACCGCTTATACAGTCAGGTTCTAACTTAATATTCATTACATCTTTTAATTCTTCAGGTTTATCAATTCGTTCCATATTGGCAAGAGCTTTTTCACGGCTTTCAGCACGCTTATAGAACTTTTCCTGCTTATAAGAACGAAGCTTTGCAATAACCTCTTCCTGGTGCTTGATTTCACTTTGCTGTTTCAGGTAAAGATTCAGCTGTGCCTGACGTAATTGTTTTTTCTTAACCGAAAAATCAGAGTAGTTGCCATCATAAACGTGGCAGTGTGTATTTTCAATTTCAATTACCTTAGTAACTATTTTGTCGAGAAAATATCTGTCGTGGGCAATTATGAGAACTGCACCATTATAGTTAGATAAATATGTTTCAAGCCACTTGATTGAAGTAAGGTCTAAGTGGTTGGTAGGTTCATCAAGCATAATAATGTCAGGCTTTTCAAGAAGAAGCTTGCAAAGGGCAACTCTTGTTTTCTGACCACCGGAAAGAGTGCCAACCTCTCTGTTAAAGTCATCCTCAGTAAAACCTAAACCTTTAATAACACCTTCGATTTCACTTTTGTATGAATAACCATTAAGTAATTGAAAGCGATGTTCCAAATTAGTGTAATTTTCCATAAGATTGTGAAGTTCATCACCTGAAACACCGGACATTGCCTTTTCATATTCAACAAGTTTCTTTTCCATATTTATAATATCAGCCTTAACGGATTTTACTTCATCATAGATTGAATTGTGTGAAGCAAGATCTTGGTACTGAGCAAGATATCCTATAGTCTTGTTTTTACCAAGGGTGATTGTACCGTTATCAGCACTAAGTTCACCCATTATAATTTTCATAATAGTAGATTTGCCTGCTCCGTTATTACCGACAATGGCAGCTTTCTCACCATCGTTTACAAAAAAAGAGCAGTCGTCCAAAATTGTATCTACACCGTAAGATTTAGATATATGATTACATGATAATATCATGATAAATCCTCCTAAAGTATTTGTGTTTGCTAACAGTGAACAGTTTACCATAAAAAGACAAAATTTTAAACATATTAGAATGACAAATATTTGACAATCTTTAGGCTAATAACTATAATTGAAACTATATATTGTAGTCTGGGGATAGTGTCGGATTACAAGCACTTAAGCAAGGAGAATAATTAATGAACAAAATATCAAAGGCGGTGGTTACAAGGCTGCCCCGATATTATAGATATTTAGATGAGTTGCGCCAGCAGAATGTGGAGCGTATATCTTCTAAGGAACTGAGTAAACTTATGAATGTAACTGCTTCTCAGATTAGACAGGATTTAAACAATTTTGGTGGTTTCGGGCAGCAGGGATACGGATATAATGTACAGTATCTATATGATGAAATCGGAAAACTTTTAGGACTTGATGTAAAGCACAAGATGATAATAGTTGGAGCGGGAAATCTTGGTCAGGCTATTGCAAACTACGGTAATTTTAGAAACAGAGGATTTGAAATTGCTGCATTGTTTGACAAGAATCCTGATTTAATAGGAAAGAAGACAGCTCACGGTCAGATTTTGGATATTGCAGATATTTATGATTATGTAAAAAAACATAACGTGGAAATTGTTGCATTAACATTGCCAAAGGGACCGGCTAAAAAGATAGCACAAAAGCTTGTAGAGTGTGGAGTAAAGGCTTTTTGGAACTTTGCACATACAGATTTAAGTTTTTCAGACGATATTATAGTAGAAAATGTTCACTTATCAGAAAGTTTAATGAAGCTTACATATAGAATTTCAGAAAAGAACGATTCTAAGGAGTAATATATGAAAAATATTGTTACAGGTACAGATATGAAAAAGGTAGACAGTTATACCATTAATACAATTGGAATACCGTCATTGGTTTTAATGGAAAGGGCTGCACTGAGTGTGGCAGAGATTGTCTGCAAAAACCAGTTAAAGGATAAGAAAATACTTGTGGTAGCAGGTGTTGGAAACAATGGGGCAGATGGTGTCGCAATCTGTCGAATATTACATTTAAAAGGTTACAATACAGAGTTGTACATTTTAGGTGACATATCAAAAGCCAGTACAGAATTTAAACAGCAGCTTTCCATTGCACATAATATTGGAATTAACATAGTTGGTGATTATAACGATGCAGATGTTATTATTGACAGTATTTTTGGAGTAGGCTTATCCCGTAATGTGGAAGGTGTATATAAAGATGTTATTTCAAAAATCAATAAGGGAAGGAACATTGTATATTCAGTTGATATTCCGTCAGGTGTTAGTGCGGACACAGGTAAAATCTGTGGCGTTGCAGTAAAGGCTAATTGCACTGTAACTTTTGGAAGTTATAAAATTGGTACTGTTTTATATCCTGGAGCAGAATATTGCGGTCAGGTTGTTGTGTCAGATATCGGATTTCCTCAGGAAGCCTATGAACAGATAGAAGAGCAGGTTAAAACTGCAACATTAGAGGATTTTAATTTTATTCCACCAAGACCTAATTATTCTAATAAAGGCACATATGGCAAGATTTTGATTATCGCAGGAAGTAAGGATATTTCCGGTGCGGCGGTTCTTTGTGCTGAAGCGGCATTTAGAGTTGGGGCAGGATTAGTTCGCGTATTTACTGCAGAACAGAACAGACAGATTATTCAAAGATTACTTCCGGAAGCAATGGTGAATACTTATGATGTACATCAATTTAATATGAAATCATTGGAAGCATGCCTTAAGTGGTGTGATGTTGTTGCCATTGGACCGGGAATTGGAACAGGCGTAATTCAAAAGAACATGATTGAAAAAGTTCTTGAATATAATTTGCCAACAGTTATAGATGCAGATGGGATTAACAATATTTCAGAAGACGAAAGATTGAAAAAGAAATTACACAAGAATGTTGTAATTACACCACATTTGGGAGAAATGAGCAGATTTTTAAATATTCCGGTTGAGGAGATTGCTTCTAATCTGATTAAATATGGAAGAGAAGTTAATTATAAATATAACATTAACTGTATTTTAAAGGATGCAAGAACAGTTATTACAACGGAACAGGAGACTTTCATTAATCTGTCAGGTAACAGTGGAATGGCTACAGCAGGTTCAGGCGATGTTTTAACAGGGATAGTTGCGGCGCTTATAGGCATAGGTGTTGAATTTAATAACGCAACTGTTTTAGCACCATACATTCACGGATTGGCGGGGGATAAAGCCATGGAATATGTGTCAAAGACATCAATGATGGCAACAGATATTATTGAAGGAATAAAGATTTTATTTAAAGGAATGAGATAATGAAAGATATAGAAAAATACTTTAGAGTATATGCTGAAGTAAATTTAGATGCAATAATTAAAAACATAGAAATGATGAGAGAAAAAATTAAACCTGAAACAGGAATTGTAGGAGTTATTAAGACAGATGGATATGGTCATGGAGCTGTACCCATTGCAAAAGCACTTGAAAATGAATGCGTTGGTTATGCAGTAGCAACAGCTTGGGAAGGACACAATCTTAGAAGACACGGCATTGATAAGCCGTTGTACATACTGGGAGTTGTTCCTGAAAACCTGTGCGATTTAGTAATTAACGAAGAAATGTTACCACCTATATTTACATATAAGATGGCTAAAGCTTTTTCAGATCACGCAGTTAAGTTAAACAAAACAGTTAAATTTAACATTGCAGTTGACACGGGAATGAGCAGAATCGGTTACATTCCAAGTGAAGAAGCAGTAAATGAGGTCGTAGAAATAAGCAAGCTTCCAAATGTGGAGATTGAATCTGCATTTACTCATTTTGCAAAGGCTGATTATGTCGATAAGTCTTTTGCTGAAAAGCAGTTTAAGGAATATAATGATTTTATTGCCAAGGTAGAAGCAAAAGGTGTTAAAATACCAATTCATCAGTGTGCAAACAGTGCAGCTATGATGGAAATGCCTGAAACTTCCCTTACAATTTCAAGAGCAGGAATCTCAATGTATGGTTTGTATCCATCAGAAGAGATGGATAAGGATAATATGAAATTAATACCGGCAATGTCTATATACAGTCATGTTGTATATGTTAAGAATATTGAAAAAGGCAGAGGCGTAAGCTATGGTCAGACATTTGTGGCAGATAAGCCGATGACAATAGCAACTATTCCTGTTGGATACGGAGACGGATATCCACGAAACTTAAGCAATAAAGGCTATGTTCTAATTAATGGTAAGAAATGCAACATTCTTGGAAGAGTTTGCATGGACCAGTTTATGGTTGATGTAACAGGTATGGATGTTAAGGAAGGGGACAAGGTTACTCTTGCAGGAAAAGATGGTTCAGAGGAAATATTAATTGATGATTTGGCAACGTTAGCCGGAACATTTAATTATGAGTTTGTCTGTGACCTTGGAAAAAGAGTGCCAAGAGTATTTGTTAAAGATGGCAAAATAGTTGGCACAAAGGACTACTTTGAAGATGATTATGAAGTAGAAATATAATTTTTTATTATATTTTGAATACACATTACAAAAATTGGAATACTTATATATAAATAAACAATTTTTGGAGTGTGAAATGGTTATTAGACGAGGGGATATATATTATGCAGATCTGCGACCTGTTGTAGGCTCTGAGCAGGGAGGAATAAGACCTGTTCTGGTTATTCAAAACGATACGGGAAACAGGCACAGTCCAACAGTAATTGTTGCGGCAATCACATCAAAAATGACTAAGGCTAAACTGCCGACTCATGTAAAAATAGACTGTGACAAATGCAATATTATAAAAGATTCAATTATTTTATTGGAGCAGTTAAGAACAATCGACAAGAAGCGATTGAAAGATAAGGTTTGTCATTTAGACAGCGAAATGCTTAAAATAGTGGACAAAGCATTATTAATTAGTTTGGAATTAGATACATAAGCTTAGTTGACTATTAATATATAAAATGTTAAAATTTCTAGTGGTTTAAATTAGAAATAGAAATAAAGAAGATTACGGAAGAGAGGATTAATATGTCAGGACATTCAAAATTTGCGAATATTAAACATAAGAAAGAAAAGAATGATGCAGCAAAAGGTAAGATGTTTACAATCATCGGAAAAGAAATCGCTGTAGCAGTTAAGGAAGGCGGAGCAGATCCAAATAATAACAGCAAGCTTCGTGATGTTATTGCAAAGGCAAAAGCAAACAACATGCCTAATGACACAATTGAAAGAGGAATTAAGAAAGCAGCAGGAAATGCAAGTGCAATTAACTATGAAACAGTAAGATATGAAGGATATGGTCCTAATGGTATTGCAATTATTGTTGATGCACTTACAGACAACAGAAACAGAACAGCAGCTAATGTTAGAAACTGTTTCACAAAAGGTGGTGGAAATGTAGGAACACAGGGTTGTGTAGCATACATGTTCGACGAAAAGGGACAGATTATCATTGATAAGGAAGAATGTGATATGGATCCTGATGAGCTTATGATGACTGCAATTGATGCAGGAGCTGAAGATTTCCAGGATGAAGAAGACAGCTATGAAGTTATTACAGATCCTAACGAATTTAGCGTAGTAAGAGAAGCATTAGAAGCAGCTGGAGTTGCTATGGCACAGGCTGAAGTTACAATGATTCCACAGAATTATGTTGAATTAACAGATGATGAAGCAATTAAGAAGATGAACATTATTATTGACAGACTTGATGAAGATGAAGATGTTCAGCAGGTATATCATAACTGGGATGAATAATATTAGAAATATTTACATATAAAAAAGATGGTTTCAAGCGTCAAAGAAAATAAAGTTTGGAACCATTTTTTTATTACAAAGATTGAAATTAGTATATAAAAGAAGCTATAGGGATAGGTAACCTATAGCTTCAGAGGACTAGAAGAATAGTCAAGAGAGTTAATAAAGGCTATTCTTCATATAGTGTATGAAAAATCTGTTCTGTAAGTTCATCTATTAAAGGTTCGTCAGCATTTTCAAATTCCATCATAAGAGCCTTCTTAATACGTTCAGCTCTTGAAAAGAAAAGAATTTCATCAGGCTGGCTTAAGTCAAGTCCCTGATCTAAATCGCTAATTTTCAAATTATCATTAGCCCAGGTATTAATGCTATCAATAAGTTTATCCTCTTCAGCAGCTTCAATCTTAACCTGCTTAGCATGCATAAAAGAAACAATTCCGGCTATTACAAAAATAATAAAAACACCACCCATTACAGAGTAGAACAACCATGAAGTTTCTGCACTGATTGGAAGAACAATAACCTTGGCAATAATTAAAGCCATAAGAACAAGTCCAACTCCTCCAACAATAAGCATTGTTGCAGCAGAAGATTTAATGTCTTCATATTTGTCTGAAAGTTTCACATAGCTGTTGACCTTATCAGTTGAAAAAACATCAATGTTAGGAACGTACTGTGATTCTTTATTATCTGTTGTTCCGTTATAATCTTCATTAGTTAAATTATTATCTAAATTATCATTTTCAGAAGCTGTTTCAGCTTCATTTAAAATATTATTATTATCAGCCATATTAATTCTCCGTTCTGTAAATATCTTATAAAATAAGTATAAACTAAAACTAAATTTATAACAAGTAAATAACTGATTTTGATAAAAATAAACAGTCAATAAAATAAAAAAAGTCTTCGAGTAGTTAATTGATAAAAAATAAGAATACACCGAGCAAAGAAAACATGGGAGGAGAAAATGAAAAAATATTAATGGATTGTATTTTAAAATGTATAATACCCGGACAAAACATTATAGTTAAGATTGAGAACATAAAATCCATATGGTAAGATGTTAATATAAATCGGACGAAAAGGTAATGGTTATGACAATTTTATCAATTATTTCATTTATTATTCTTTTAATATTTCAGGGAGGTTTTTATCCTTATGCATATTTGATTGTTGCATTAATTGGATGTGCCGGGCTAATAATCTCAAAAAGAAGTATTAATATTACCAAAGAGTTAGTATTTTTGCTTGTTATTTCTTTAGCATATATTTTATCAAGCCTATATAATGGTATTTCCTATGGAATATTAGGACAAACATTTCTTCCGTTAGCTTGTTTTGTTATGGGAGTTGTCTTTTTTTCTCTTGATGATATAGAGAAAAAGACGATTTTAAACAGTTTAATACTAATAGGGATTGTGAGTAGCGTAATCGCTGTTATTATGTATATTTTCTCTGTTGGAGAAAGTAATGGCTTTATAAATGTAGGAAGATTACAATTTACATTTCAGTATGCTAATGTTGCGGGAACTTGGTTTGGTGTAAGTTTTATTTTGGCAAGAGACTCGGAAAATAAAACTTATCAATATTTAAGTGTTTTTAATATTTTGGCACTTCTTGCTACGAAATCTGTTGGGGCCATAGCAATATTTATTATTCTACAGGTTATTTGGTATGTAAAGAAATCTAGAAAGAATAGAATATTATTAATTGGTACATCTGTGGCTTTAATTATATCTGCGTTTGTAATTGCACGAAGATTTAGCGAGGCTAAATATACATTTATAGAAAGAATAATTCAAAGTATGGACGGAATAAAGGTACAGTTATCACATTGCCTATTTGGAATAGGCACAGGAAACTGGCAATATTTATATCCATATTATCAGTCAGCACAGTATAAAGCAGGAGTTATACATAATAGTTACGTACAGGCAGGGGTAAGTGCAGGATTAATTCCAATGTTAATTTTAATTATTCTATTGGTTATATGCATAAAGAAATATATTAGAAATTATGGATTTGCAACAGAAGCAGCACTTTTTATAATGTTACATAGCGTTATGGATTATTGTATGTCGTTTGCTTTTATAGATATTTTACTTATTTTTCTTTTTGTATATAGCAATGAAGAAGAAATTAAGGTTTTGGATAATAAAATTCAATTTAAAATACCTATAGTTTTATGTTTTATATTGATGAGCCTTGGTCTTTATGGAGTTTTTCAAATAAGGACAATTGAATCATATGAATTACACAATAATTATATTGGACTGATGAAACAATATAATTCTCACAAAAGTATGATGAAGAACGGTTATAGAGAAAATCAGTTATATCTGGAAGCATTAATTGGCTTAAACAAGTCAAAAAAGATAGAAAAATTTATAGAAAATAATTATCACTTACCGGCAAATTCGGCTTTTGATAAATTGTTGTTGAAAAGTGAAGAGAATGGTTTGACTGTAGATATGGCAATAAATGAAATAAAGAAACAACCATATAATTATGAATTAATACAGCAAGTTACTAAATTAATACAAGAAACAAAGCCATCAGACAGTGACAAAGAAAAATACAAGAAATATTTAGAAGAGGTTAATGCTAAAATCAAGGAAAAACCTGCTAAATGGTTAAATAATCAGGAAGAAGTGTTGTATTAAAAATATGAACAAAGTGTGAAAATACCCTTGAATGTATAAGTAACATATATTAAAATTTATTTATAAAATTAACGAAGGAGGAAAGTTATGAGATTAAAAACAAGTATTAAAAAAATAAGTGCCATAGGGCTTTCATTAGCTATGACAATTGGTATGGTTCCAATATGGTCAACACAGGCACTTGCAGAAACAGCACAGAAAGCTTATGAGGTTATTCTTGAACCAACAATGGTATATGATAATGTTTATAGTTCTTTCGGAAATAAATTTATAGTGTCAAAGAATAGCTTAAGTGGTGTTGTAGGAGAAGATGGCAAGGAAATTATACCTTGTATATATTCGGGAATTAAAGGAATATATGGAAATAAGTATTTGGCACAGTCAAAGGATTCTATATGGAGTTTGATTGACGAAAAGGGAAATACTGTAACAAAATTCCAAAAAAAATATCAAGATATGCATGGTAGTGAAGATGAGCTATATGGTTATATAAGCGATGAAGAAGGTACTGATTTATTAGATTCAAAAGGAAATGTAATTGAACACTTTGTTGCTAATGATTCAGATCTATACACAGGAACTATAAAATATGACAATATAATATTATTGACCGACAGAAAACATTTTATAGCAGCAAATTATGTTAAAACAACAAGCGATCATGAAGATGTAGAACATTTATATTTGATAACTTTAGATGGAAAAATAGTAAAGAATATAGGTGAATGTACAGGATGGACTGATGAGAATAATAGTATTGTCAGATTTGTTCAGTATGATGAAAAAAATGAAGATAGCTATTACAATACTGGATACGTTAATATGGATGGCAAGACTATTATGGAGAACAATTACGATGATTCCGCTATTATAGATTTAGGAATTGAAATGTATGATAACAATGAATATACATTATATGATTTATCAACTTTCAAGAAAATCTGGACATTAAAATACACTTCTAACGAAGACGAAAAATGTGAGGAGTATGTAATTAATGATAAAGGAATCTACTTTAATATTGACAATAAAAACTGGTATTATGTTGACAAAGAAACTCATACAAAAAAGACATTGGCAGTAGATGGAAAAGTAAGTAGATTACAGACGGTAGGTGATAATTTACTATTAGGATTTGGGTATGATTCAGACAAAATAATTGCATATATTTTTGATTTAAATGGTAATATAAAGAATAAGTTTGAATATAAGGATGTTAATTATTTAGCAAATGACATAAATGATTCAAATGGTAAGATTCTTACACTGCGTTACTATACAGATGATTGGAAAAATGAATATGTAGATGCATATGATTTGAGTACAGGAAAGAAAATATTACAGAAGTATAATGATATTAACACAGATGATGGAAAATGGTTTATTGCACAGAAAGATGGAACATTATATCTGATTAATTCAAATGGAGAGAACATTGCAACAATAGGTAAAGGTGATTATGGATATGTAAACGAAGTAGGACAGTTCCTTTCAGTTAGATTCTTTACAAGTGATGGAAAGTATCTTGGAACATATGCATATAACAATAAAGGAAAGAAATTAATGGATATTGGTGATCAATCAGATTTAGAAAAAATCGACTTTGCCAATGATTGTGTATTAGTTACAAAATATGGAAAGACAACAAGCTATGAAATAATCGACGTTGATGGAACATCAATCATTAAGGGGACGGATTGTGCAGCAGATTCAAAATTGACATCTGATGATATGTGGATAATAACAAAAATTGCAATAAAAGATAGCAATAATAACTGGAAGATGTTTACAGGAAAAAATAAAGCTACAGTTAATTTGGGAAGTTATAATAGTTTGTATTTTTCAGGAAATATAGTAGTTGGTTACAATTATGATTCAAAAGGACAGAATAGAACATACGAAATAATGTCAAGTGTGGATGGAACAATGATAATTCCTAAAGGACAGATTGAAGGAATATCTGAGCCGTATGATGGCAATAAATATGCTGTTAAAGTTAACGGGAAATGGGGAATTTATAAATTTAACCGCGTAACAGCAGCAACTACACCATCAACGCCATCAACGCCATCAACACCGGCTGCAAAGATTACAACTCCGTCAAATGCTAAAGTTGCAAAAGTAAAGGCTGGAAAGAAGAAAGCTACAATTTCTGTTAAGAAAGTGAAAGGTGCTAAGGGATATCTTGTTCAGTATTCAACAAACAAAAAGTTTAAAGGTGCAAAGAGCAAGTATGTTACAAAAAATAGGACCACAATTAAGAAATTAAAATCAAAGAAAACATATTATTTTAGAGTAAAAGCTTACAAAATGAATGGAAAGAAGAAAGTTTTTTCAAAGAAGTGGAGTGCTGTAAAGAAGGTAAAGGTTAAATAATGAAGATAACAGTTTTAACAGTTGGAAAAATTAAAGAAAAGTTTTACACAGCAGCCATTGATGAGTATTCAAAGCGATTATCAAGATACTGTAAACTTAATATTATTCAGGTGGCAGACGAGAAGACCATCGAGAATAGTACTGAGAAAGAGATGGATATTATAAAAGCTAAGGAAGGCGAGAGAATTCTCAAAAATATTCCCGATGATGCTTTTGTAATAACATTGGAAATCAATGGCAAGATGCTTGATTCAGAAGAACTTGCCGACAAAATTAACAAGTTGGGAATAATGGGCGAAAGCCATATTGTGTTTGTAATCGGTGGTTCCTTAGGATTGCATCAGGACGTTTCAAAGAGAGCAAACTTTAAACTTAGCTTTTCTAAGATGACTTTTCCACACCAGTTAATGAGAGTTATTTTGTTAGAGCAGATTTATAGAAGTTATAGAATAATAAATAACGAACCTTATCACAAATAAAAACAAAATAATAATGCCGTTGCTTCGAAATCAGATTAGTCTATAGGATTTAGGCAACGGACCAAAAGGTATAATCCCTACAGATTTGGAAAAAACTAAATCTGTAGGGATTTTTGCTGTAGAGATATTAAAGAATATGGTAAAAATTTTTAATTGAGAAGCTAGAAGTATAACAAACTAGTTGGGAAATTTTATCAAAAAAAGTGCTTGCAAAATTCCTAGAGTTAGGATAATATAATGACAGTTAGAAAAAACTAACCAAGAATAAATCATTTTGAACCGGATTTATAGGGGGAGGTGTAGTAGCCTCTTCCGTATAAGTCTAAAGGAGGATGCTTATGAGCAGAAATAATGTTTTGGAAAAGTACATAATTGATTTATGCTCACCTACATTGGCATCACTTAAAACAGCAAGTTTAATTAATTGTTACTTCATAAATGAAAAACAACTTGAAAAAGACATGGCAGAATTAAATCTTTTGCTTAACGGCAAAGGAATAAAAATCCAAACTCTTCGTAAAAGTAAAAAATCAGTCCTTATTTATGTATATAGAATAGATATGTTGGCGAAGGATTTAATGAAGCCGGGGGTTAAAGAGGTGTTGACCTATTACGGGTACGACAGTACAGAGCCTGAGAAGGCTATTGAAAAACTTAAAATGAGATTAAGTGAAACTACAGAGTTCCCTCACGAAATTGGATTGTTCTTAGGATATCCGGTGGGGGACGTTGTAGGATTCATAAAAAACAAGGGGAAAAATTTTAAGTGCTGTGGATGTTGGAAAGTTTATTGCGACCAGTGTGAAGCTGAGCGTAGATTTGAACTTTTCAATAAATGTACAAGAATTTACATGGAACAGTGGAAAGCCGGCAAGAGCGTTTTAAAACTTACGGTAGCATAAAATAGTTATATATTAGGACTTTGAAAGAAAATATATAATAAATGTTATATATGAAATAAATTGTATGGAAAATCATTACATATTAGAAACTTAAAAATATATAATAAACGTTATATATAATAAAAAATGAAAATAATAAAAAAGTCCCTATACATATAAATCATTTCAATACAGGAAAGGAAGACAAAAATGAGTAAGGTAGCAGTAGTTTTTTGGAGTGGAACAGGAAATACAGGAATTATGGCAACTAAGGTTGCAGAAGGAGTAACAGAAGCAGGCGGAGAAGCAACAATTCTTCCTGCAGACCAGTTTAACGCAGAAATGATGGATTCATATGATGCCATTGCATTTGGTTGTCCTTCAATGGGAGCTGAACAGCTTGAAGAAAGTGAATTTGAACCAATGTTTATGGAATGTGAACCTAAGTTAAAAGGCAAAAAGATTGCTTTGTTTGGTTCTTACGGATGGGGTGATGGTGAATGGATGCGTACATGGGAAGAAACATGTATCGGTGATGGAGCCGTTATGGCGTGTGATTTCGTAATCTGTCAGGAAACACCTGATGAAGAAGCAGAAAAAGAGTGTAAGAATTTAGGTAAATCTCTAAACATCCCGAATATGGTTTAGCAGAGGAAAAGATAGAAGATATTGTTTCAGTGAGCTCCCTTTATGATATTGGAAAGATTACAATTCCTGATGGTCTAAAAGGAGAAGAAATACCTATTTCAGCACAGATTGTTGACATTAAGAATCTAGAACAAAATAATAAATATATATTAGGATAAGCTACATTTTGGTGAAAAGCTAAGGTGTAGCCTTTTTTATGCTATAGAGGTGATATAGGAAAAAACTATATCTGGCTATTAAAATCCTATAATTTACTATTAGAATAAAATAGTATATATTAGTTCATAGATAAATCATATAAAACGCATAGGAAATGCTTCGCCTGACGTAATTATGACTTTGGACGAAATTTGTGATTTTATTGATAGTCAGGATAGAGATATTTATTTAAACTATTGTGATTGCAGAGGTTTTGCAGGTGATTGCGGAAAGCCTAGAAGAATTTTACGAAAGAAATTTATGGAAGAAAGATATGGAAGAAGGAATATAGATGAGTTACGAAGCATATAAAGATGACACATTAGGATTTACAACAAAACAGTTACATGCAGGATATAATCCTGAAGAACATTTTCTTTCAAAATCAGTACCTATTTATCAGACAGCAGCATATGAACTTGGAGGATTTGACAGAGGCGAAAAGATTTATAACAACACAATGACAGGACATACATATGCCAGAGCTGTGAGCCCTACAAGTGAAGTTTTACAGAATAGAATTAGAGCACTTGAAGGCGGAGCATCAGCACTTGCGTTTGCTTCAGGAATGGCAGCAATTGCAAACACATTTTTAAATCTTGCAAGAAGCGGTGGTGAAATAATTGCTGTTAGAACTTTATACGGCGGAAGTACAGCTCTTCTTGGACACATTTTGCCACAGTATGGAATTGTTGGAAGATTTGTTGAAGATGAAAATAATATTGAAAGTTATAGAAAGCTTATTAATGATAAGACTAAAGCTATTTTTATTGAAAGCTTAGGCAATCCGGGAATTAATATTCTTGACATTGAAGCTATTGCAGACTTGGCCCATGAATATGGAATACCTGTTGTGATTGATAATACTTTTGCAACACCATATCTTTTCAGACCTTTTGAAAATGGTGCTGACATTGTAGTATATTCTGCAACTAAGTACCTTGGAGGTCACGGAACTACAATAGCAGGTCTTGTTGTGGAAAAAGGTGGTTTTAACTGGTTTAATGGCAGATTTCCACAGTTTGATGAATATTATAATGAAAATGTAGACCATATGGGTGAAGAAGTTCTTAGAAGAGAAATATTCACAAAGAGACTTAGAAGCTTATATCTTGTAGAAATGGGTGCACATTTAAGTCCTACAAGTGCATTTTATATATTACAGGGAATGGAAACATTGTCATTAAGACTTGACAGACATGTATCTAATGCACAGAAAGTGGCTGAATTTTTGGAAAAACATCCAAAGGTAGAAAGTGTGGCTTACCCCGGACTTAAATCAAGTCCATTCCATGAATTAAGCAAGAAATACTTCCCTAAAGGACCGGGAGCAATGATGTCAATTCGCATTAAAGGCGGAAAAGAAGAGGCAAAGAAATTCCTTGAAAGTGTTAGGGTATTTGACTTTATGGTTAACGTTGGTGATGCCAAGTCAATGATTGTACATCCTGCAACATCAACACATGCCAACTTAAATGAACAGGAAATGAAAGATGCCGGAATATACGATAATACTATCCGTATTTCAGTAGGAATAGAAGATGTTGAAGATTTAATAAATGATCTTTCACAGGCACTTGAAACTATATAGAAGTATATAATTACAGCGGCAAAAATCTTGTTGTGTAATATATATAAACTGTACAAAAGGGAGACTTGCATAAGACTTAAGTTTTATGCAAGTCTCCTTTTTGTTTAAAGTTTATTTATTTAAAATTTCATCAACCAATGCACTAACACTATCCATATCAGCATCCTTTAATGTAGACTTGATTGTTACTGTGTTATCGCATATTGTAATATTTTTCATGTTTTCAACAAATCCTTTCATAGCCCTTGCAGCACATGGAGCCCATGAACCGTTTTCTACGAGCCCTACAGTTCTGTTCTGGTAAGCCTTTTGTGAAAGTCTGTTAAGAAAGTCTTCCATAGGTGGAAAAATACCACCATCATATGAAGAAGCAGCAATAATAAGTTTGCTATATCTGAAAGCATCTTCAATGGCCTCAGCCATATCATCTCTTGTTAAGTCAGTAATGGCAACTTTAGGAGCACCTTTTTCCTCTAAAGTTTTTGCAATTAATTTGGCAGCTTTTTCAGTGTTGCCGTGAATTGAAGCATATGCAACAAGAACGCCTTCGTCCTCAGGCTGATAGCTGCTCCAAGTGTTATATTTATCAATGTAATATCCAAGATTCTCTTTAAGAATTGGTCCGTGAAGAGGGCAAATCGTCTTGATATCAAGATTTGCAGCTTTCTTTAAAAGAGTTTGAACAGGAGCACCGTATTTACCAACTATGTTAAAGTAATATCTTCTAGCCTCACAAGTCCAATCTTCATCAGCAGAAAGAGCACCAAACTTACCAAATCCGTCTGCGCTGAAAAGTATCTTTTCTTTTTCTTCATATTCAACCATTACTTCAGGCCAGTGAACCATAGGTGCCATAATAAAAGTAAGTTTATGCTCACCAAGTTCAAGTGTGTCGCCTTCTTTAACAGTAATGCAAATATCATCTAAGTTATCAATTTCAAAAAACTGTGGCATCATTGCTTTAGCTTTTATACTTAAAACCAACTTAGCTGTAGGATATTTTTCAACAAAATTCTGAATATTTGCAGCGTGGTCAGGTTCAAGATGGGAAACAACAAGGTAATCAGGTGTTTTTCCATCTAATGCCTTATTAAGATTATCAAACCATTCGTCTGTCTTTCTCTGGTCAACAGTGTCCATAACAGCAATTTTTTCATCCATAATAATGTACGAATTGTATGAAACCCCGTTAGGAACAATATACTGGTTCTCGAAAAGATCTAAAGTAGTATCATCTGCACCAATGTATTTAATAGAATCTGAAATATATGTATCGCTCATATGTGCCTCCTAAAAATTATATAAGTGGGACAAAAATTGCCCCCTGCGTACTACAGTATAAATAGTAATATAATATGGAAAAATATACAAGAACTTGACAAAATTAAGTAAAAGATTTAGAGTACTAATATAATACCTACCAAATAAGTAGGAAAAGTACAAATTACATTAAAATCATAAAAATCGGGAAAAGAAATTATAAAAGAGAAAAGGAAGAGAAAAATGAATTTATCAAAGAAAAGCAGATACGGATTAACAGCCTTAATAGATTTATCAATTCATTCTACAAAAGGCCATGTTTCATTAATAAGCATTGCAGAAAGAAACGGAATTTCACCACAGTATTTGGAACATATTTTTGCCTCATTAAGACGTGCAGGAATTATTAAGAGTATAAAAGGTGCTCAGGGCGGATATTTACTTGGGGACAGCCCTTCACGAATTACAGTGGCATCAATTATCGAAGCTTTAGATGGTGCATACAGAATTGAGAGAGAAGAAGTATCAGAAAGCGAAAATCCGAGAATTGCCTTAACAATTCAGAACTTAATTATTGACAAAATCAATGACAGACTGGATGAAGTACTTGAAAACACCACTTTGGCAGACTTAGAAAGCAGCTACAAAGATTATGACGAATACAATCAGGGAATGTACTACATTTAATACATTATTTCTATTAAAAGTGTTGTAATTTTTGAAATATGCTTTAAAATTAACAGAGAATAAAAAAGAAAAAAGAGAGAGTAGAAGTTATGCCAGTATTTGATTTTAACAATGCACCTGAGGAGAAAAAAGAAGTTGTATGTACATATACAACATTTAGCTCTAATGAGAAAACAACTTCAGCAGAGAAGCCAATATTAGTATTGGACAATAAGAAAAAACAGTGGAAACATCACTCAAGCGGTAAGTTCACTAATCCTACAAAAGCTACAACTTTTGAGTTTGAAGAGGAAGACGGAACAGTTACAGCAGATATTTTAAAAATAGATTCACGTTTTGTAAGTTTATTAAAGTGGTTAGGTGAAAACCATATTAATGTAAGACTTTCAGGTGAGAATACAGAGAATGGTTATGCTGTTTACAAAATCAGGGAAACAGCAGCAGGGGGAGTTACAAAGCTTTCAGCAGAAGACGGATTCCTTCAGTTTATGATTGAAAGACTTCTTGCAAGCAATCCTCCTATTGAAGAAGAATTAGACGAGGATCAGGAAGAAGAAGGGGACAGCATGAAGCTTACAAGTATTCAGAGTATTACTGACTTTATGAACTGCGCCGGAAGAACTTTACCTGATAATATCAGACTTTGGGCAAGAAGAAACTTAGCAGTTGCCCGTTCAAATGAAGTTTCACAGGAAGAAAGACATCACGCACAGAGAGCACTTTCAATTATGATGAACATTCAGTGGAAAAATAATTATTTTGAAGCTATTGATCCTGTGGAAGCAAGAAAAATATTAGACGAAGAATTATATGGAATGGAACGGGTAAAACAGCGTATTATGGAAACAATTATCCAGATTAACCGTACACATACACTTCCTGCATATGGACTTTTACTTATCGGACCTGCAGGAACAGGAAAATCACAGATAGCTTATGCGGTTGCAAGGATATTAAAACTTCCTTGGACAACACTTGATATGAGTTCAATCAACGACCCTGAACAGTTAACAGGTAGCTCACGTATTTACTCAAACGCCAAACCGGGAATTATAATGGATGCCTTCTCAATGGCAGGCGAGTCTAACCTTGTATTTATCATAAACGAATTAGACAAAGCAGCATCAGGAAAGGGTAATGGTAATCCGGCAGACGTGTTATTAACACTTCTTGACAATCTTGGCTTTACAGACAACTATATGGAATGTATGATTCCAACAGTTGGTGTTTACCCAATTGCAACAGCTAACGAGAAAGACCAGATAAGCGCGCCATTAATGTCGAGATTTGCAGTAATAGACATTCCTGACTACACAATCGAAGAAAAGAAAATTATCTTTTCAAAATTTGCACTTCCAAAGGTATTAAAGAGAATGAGCCTAAAAGAAGACGAATGTGTAATGACAGAAGAAGCACTTGATGCAGTAATGGAAATATACAAAAACACAAGCGGAATAAGAGATTTAGAACAGGCAGCCGAACATCTGGCAGCTAACGCATTATACCAAATCGAAGTAAACAATCTTAAAAAAGTAGAATTTAACGGTAAAATGGTAAAAGAACTCTTAGTCTAAGATTTTAATGGCAAAATGGAAAATTTTTTAAGTTAAAATTTTAGAGCAAAAATCAATAAAATTTATAAAAAAAGAACAACAAACTCAGCGGAAGCGTGCTTTCGTTGAGTTTGTTGTTCTTTTTTGTGGAAAAGTTAATCCCTATTAGGACTAAAATACATTACTCCGTTTTTAAGTTTTTTGCCTTTAAGGCTGTACAATTCGCTTACTGTTACCAGTTCGTAACCTCTCTTTTTAAGGGTTGGCAACGCCTTTATAAATCCGTCTACTGATGTCTGATGTATATCGTGTAGAAGTACGATATCCCAAGCTTTTGTTTCTTTTAGGATTGTACTTGATACGTAGTTTACGTTTCTGTATTTCCAGTCAAGTGTGTCTACTGACCAGTATATCATTGGTACGCCTGCGTACTTTCCTGTTGTTTTATTATAGCTTCCATATGGTGGACGAAGTAGCGTAGGTGTTGTACCGATTACACTTTTTACTACTTTATTTGTTGAACCAAGTTCTTTTTTGATTTGTGGCACTGATAAAGTTTTCAGGTTGCTGTGATTGTATGTATGGCTACCTATTTCCATATGAAGTTTATATTCATTCTTTAATTGTGTCTTATGGGAGTTTACACATGAGCCAACTACGAAGAATGTTGCTTTTGCATTGTTCTTGTCTAAAGCTTTAAGAAGCTTGTCTGTGTAGATTCCCGGACCGTCATCGAAAGTGAAGGCAACGTATTTTGTCTTTGCAACGGTAACTTTACATTTTACGGTTTTGCCTGTGATTTTTGATTTTAAAGTTATGTATGCCTTTCCGTTTGATTTTCCTTTTACTACACCTTTCTGGGAAACAGTAACAACTTTTTTGTTTGATGTTTTCCAGATTAAAGGTTCGTTAACTCCTTTTTTACGCTTCTTGTATTTTACGTAAGAAGTAAGAGTTCTTTTGTCCCCCTTATTTAAACGAATAGCTTTCTTGTCTAATGAAATAGATTTTACTTTGTTGTAAATCTTTGTCGTTTCTTTAACATTGTTCTTAGCAGCTGTTGTAGTTTTAGGCTTTGTAGCTGTAGGTTTAGTAGTAGCCACCGGCTTTGTTGTAGGTTTTGTCACCGGTTTAGTAGTTGTTACCGGCTTGGTTGTAGGATTAGTAGTTACAGGTGTTGTAGTTGCAGGAATTGTTGTAACACTTGGTGTTGATTCCTGAGCAGCTTCATAAGTGTTAATGTTTTTGTTGCCTGAACTTTCATATCCGTAGATTGTTATTGTGCTAAGTAGAAGCACTATAACTGAAATTATGCCTATAATACGTGTATTTTTCATAAGCTCCTCCTAATTATTTATAAAAACTGTTACATAAAATAATATGTGCACTTAATATTATTTTACTTTATATTTCATAAAAGTAAATAGAATAATAGCAGTTTTTTCACATATATTTTCATAAGGAGATTGAAAAGATGGAAATAATTGAAAAATATTTACCGCCTAATGTGAGAAATGCCATCAGAAATAAATGTGAAAATCAGTGGATGGATTTTAATGATTTAACTGAAATTAGGCTGCGTATTAATTGCCCTTTAATAATTTTTATTAAGAATAATGAATATGTAATTTCAGAATATATTGTAAATGAAGAAGATATTAAAACAGCTTTTAATCTGATAACTGAATATTCGGCTTATTCTTTTGAAAGTAGCATTCGTAACGGATATATTACAATTCCCGGAGGACACAGAGTTGGACTTGGAGGACAAGTTGTAATGGATGATAAGGGAATTAATATAATAAAAAATATTAAATTTATGAATTACAGAATTAGCCACGACTTAAAAAACGCAGGTTGTGAATTGGTAAATAAAATTGTGGAAGAAAAAGAAAATCTTCTTATTATATCCCCGCCGGGTTTGGGAAAAACTACTTTGCTTAGAAATATTATAAGGGGTTATAGCAATTTAAAAGGAATAAATGTAACAGTTGTGGATGAAAGAAATGAAATAGGTGGAAGTTATAGGGGAGTTCCAATGATTAATTTAGGACTTAGGACGGATATTATAAGTGATTGTACAAAATATAGTGGCATTGTTATGGCAATAAGGTCTATGGCACCTAAAGTTATAGCTGTTGATGAAATTGGAAGTGGAGCTGACTTTAAGGCGATTGAATATGCAGTAAACAGCGGGGTAAGTGTTGTGGCAACTATTCATGGAAAAGATTTGGCAGAAGCAAGGGAAAAGCTGGGACAAGATATAGATAAGATTTTTAAAAGAAAAATAGTTATAAAAAGTATGGGGGAATATGTATGTATCTGAAAATAATAGGAATTGTTCTGATTATGATGTCAGCCTCCTTAATGGGCTATTTGTTTAGCAAAGATTATATTGAAAGAATTAACAGATTAGAGCAAATACAGAAAATGCTGATTTTGCTAAAAGGGGAAATTAGTTATAGCAATAATTCTGTTCAGGAAGCTTTGGAAAATATATCGGAAATGATAGAGGGGAAGGTGGGGGAGTTTGTGGCAAAAGTTCAGGAAAGTTTTAAAAAGTCAGAAATGCCTTTAAGCGTGGCATGGAGTTTAGGTGTGGATAATATTTTTGATAAAAAATCATCACTAAAATCAGAGGATAAAAACAGTCTGAAAGATTTTGGCAGAGGGCTTGGAATAACTGACAGACAAACCCAGATTAATAATATTGAAAAATATCAGTCACAAATCCAATTAACAATAAAAGAATTAAAAGAAGAAAAAAATGAAAAATGTAAGTTGTACAGGATGCTTGGAATTACTTGCGGGGCATTTTTAGGAATAGTTCTTATATAGGGAGAAATATGGATATTAGTTTGATTTTTAAAATTGCTGCCGTGGGCATAATAGTTTCTGTTGTGGGTCAGATTTTAAAACATAGCGGAAGAGAAGAGCAGGCTTTTCTTACAAGTCTTGCAGGACTTATTCTTGTTCTTATGTGGATTGTGCCTTACATATATGAATTGTTCAGTACTATACAGCGTCTTTTTGAATTATAAATTAAAGGTTAGAAAATGTTAGTTATAGGAATAATGGGAATTGTTGTTGTGCTTATGGCAATTCAGTTTAAGACAATAAAACCTGAATATGGAATAATGATTTCGGTGGTAGGATGCGCTTTTATTTTCTTATATTCACTTGTAAGAGTGAATGAAATTGTGGAAATGGTAGAAAGGCTTGCCGGCATAACTTCTGTTAGCAGGGAATACATAAAAATTATTTTAAAAATAACAGGGGTGACTTTTATATCGGAAATTGCCTCGGATATAGCAAAGGATTGTGGGTATCAGGCGGTGGCAAATCAGGTTCAGATTTTTGGAAAATTATCTGTATTGGTTATAAGTTTTCCTGTTTTTACGGAACTGATTTCTTCTATTGGAAAGTTATTATCGTGAGAAAATTATTGCTGTGAGAAAATGATTATTCCGAGAAACTTTTAGAAAAGAAATATTCCAATCAATTATCGTAAGGAAAATATTATGAGAATTATTAATACAAAATTTATATTTAAGCTTGTTTTGCTATTTTTTATTTTGTTATTTTTAACGCCTAAACCTGTTAAAGCAGGAGTAATTTCGGAAGAGATTATAACAATTGATGATTTTGACTTGGAAGACAGCGGAAAAATTCTTAAAACTCAGGGGTATGATAACATTGATTACAAATATATATTAAAAAAGTTAAGGGACGGAGATGTGCTTCTTGTTTTAAAGGAGATAGGAAGAACTGCCTATGAAAAAACAATAGGGGATGTAAGTCTAATCGAAAAAACACTTGTTAATCTGCTTTTGATTACAATTATTGCTTCTTTTTTTACAAACTTTGCAAATGTGTTTTCAAAAAATGGCATTAGCGATACAGGCTTTTACATATGTTATATGGTTACAGTTGCAATAATGGTAACTATGTTTGAGGAGTTTTCAATTATAGCTGCCCAATTAGTGAAGCTATTATTAAAGTTTGTTGGCGGAATAATTCCGGCGTATTTTTTGTCGGTGGCAATAGTGGGACAGGCGGCAGCAGCCGGTTTTTATCAGTTAACACTTGTGATTATTGAGGTTTGCCAGTTCGTTTTTTTGAAAATAACATTGCCTGCAATAAAAATATACATGGCAATAAGTCTGGTTAATAATATTTCAAGGGAAGATTTTTTGTCGGGAACAACCCACGTAATAGAGAATTTTATAAATTTTGTAAATAAGACAATGGTGGGAATAGTAACCGGGCTAAATATTATTCAGGGATTAATTTTGCCCTCAGTTGATATGGCAAAAAACACTACAATAAAGAAGTTTATCAGAACCTTGCCGGTTATTGGTGATGGGGCTGATGCGGTTACGGGAATGCTTTTAGGTTCAGCTAATTTAATTAAAAACTGCATCGGAACATTTGGAATCATAATGATAATACTGATTTGCTTTGTTCCATATATGAAACTTCAAATATATTCAGCGTCGATTCAGATTTTGACGGCAATAATCCAGCCCGTTGCAGACAGACGAATAATTGAAAGCCTTAACTGCCTTTGTAAGGGCATAAGGCTTCTTATAAGAGTTGTAATAAGCAGTGGTTTTCTTTTTGTAATAAGCATTGCAATTATATGTATGACAACTAACGTAAAAACATAATGGAATCAAATTTTAACATTTTGAAGCTCTAATCATAATAAAAAAGGAATAGTAAATGGAATTTTTGTATCAATATATAAAAAATATATGTATTTTTTCACTGGTAATTTCTCTTGTTTTAAATATATTTCCGGAAAGCAGCAGTAAGAAATATATAAAACTTTTTGCAGGTATAGTTTTGCTTGCACTAATCGTTAATCCCATTATTAATATAAAAAACAACAGTGGTGACATTGAGCAAATAATTAAAAACTACACTCATGGCAGTTTAAAAGAAGAAAATCATACTTTTGAAAATAACAGGGAGAGTCTTGAAAATAAGGTTTATGAAAGGGTGAGCAATGGATATAAAGAAAATGCCGGAAATTAAGAACATTAGTAAAATCGGAAAAGAAAAAATACTTCTTTTGGCATTGGCAGGAATAATGCTTGTAGGTGCATCATATTTTGAAAATATAAAAGATAAAAAAGTGCTGGATAGCAATGTTAAAACCAAAACAACGTCAAACAATTACGAAACTGATATGGAAAATAAAGTTGAAAAACTTTTAGAGAATATTAATGGTATATCTAAAGTTTCCGTTGTAATATCTTTTAAATCAGGCAGCGAAAAAATATTACAGGAGGATGTGGAAGATTCGTCAGGAAAGGAAAAAAATGAAAATAGAGATAACATAAATGCTTCATCCAAAAAGTCAACAGTCATATTTTCAGGAAATAACGGAGAAGAGCCTTATATAGTTAAGGAACTTTATCCAAAAGTTGAGGGTATAGCAATTACGGCAAAAGGTATTTCGGATGAAAAAAAGAAGGGACAAATTATTAATATGTTATCGGCATTATTTGATGTTCCGATACATAAAATATCAGTATTAGAAGTTGATTAGGAGGGATGTCCAATGAAAAAAATATTAAAAAAGAATCAGATTATTGTTACGGCGCTGGCTGTTCTGATTGCAGTTGCAGGGTATTTGAATTATACGGATAATCTGTCAAAGAAGGAAAAGACGAAAGAGGCAAACAATAATACATATGACAGTGTTTATTCACAGGATAATCTTTCAGATGAAAACGGTGAAATAAAAAGTCTGGACGGTGAAGGTTTGGACAGTAGTGCTGAAAATTCGGGGGATGATGTAAATGGTGAAAATGAAAAAAACGATGGTACTAATCAGGAAGAAACCAAAGAGCCGGGAGCTGCAATATTAACTAATGGCACATCAGTAAGCAGTTATATGGTTCAGGCAAGATTAAGCAGGGAACAGACACGTTCAAAAAATAAGGAAACTTTATTGGAAGTGATTAACAATAAGGACTTGGAGGAGAATCAAAAAAAGAAAGCAGTAACCTCAATGACTGAACTTACAAAAACTACAGATATGGAAAATACAGTGGAAACGTTATTAAAGGCAAAAGGTTTTGAGGATGTGCTTGTAACGATTACAGACAAACAGGTGGATGTTATTGTAAATGATGCTGAGATGGATGAAACAAAGAAAGCCCAAATTGAAAATGTGGTAAAAAGAAAAACAGGAATAGCAGCAAAGAATATAACAATTACACCAACAAACAACCAATAAGAAAAGCCGCACCATTTGGTGCGGCGTTAATATTAAAATTATAATTTAATATGTTCTTTTAAAGCTGCAAAACTTTCTTCGCTTATTACATGCTCAATTCTACATGCATCTTCCGCAGCAATTTTCTCATCAACCCCAAGGCTTGTTAAAAAAGCTGTTATGAAACGATGACGTTCATAAATCATTTCAGCAATTTTTTTGCCTTCATCTGTAAGATAGATAAAGCCTGCATCGGTTACTGTAATCTGATTCTTAGCTTTTAAATTCTTCATTGCAATACTAATACTTGATTTCTTATATCCTAACTCGTTTGCTATATCTACTGATCTTACAACAGGAAGCTTCTGACTTAACATCAAGATTGTCTCTAAATAATTTTCTGCTGATTCGTTACTATGTGTCATATTATTACCATCCTAACTTAATTCTTTTAAATTTAAAATAATTCCAACTAAGTAACCGGAAAGAACCGGTGCTGTGAAACCTAAGGCCGTTAACATATACGTAAACCATATTATACCATTTATTATATAAATATTCAAATTAAATAAAAAATTATAAAATAACCAAAATAAAGAAAAAAAGTTATTGACATAGAACAGAGGTTAGGGTATACTAACTACTGCAAGGGAAACTTCTAAATGTTAATATATAGCCAAGCAGGATAGCAAGATTTTATGGGCAAGAAAATCTTGCTATCAACTTTGCGTTTGAAAAGAAAAATGGAGGCGAATGATATGGGAACAATCATTGTACTAATAGTATTAGCAATTATAATAGCTTTAATAATTAGAAGCATGGTTAAAGATAAAAAAGCCGGCAAGTCACTTCAGTGCGGTGGAGATTGCAGCAAGTGTGGCGGACACTGCCATTAAGACTAAAACGGTAGTGGTAAAGGTTCCTGACATAGACTGGCAATAAACTAAATACAATAATTTAGTCAGTTGTAAAATGACATCAATGATGGTATAATAATCACAAGAATACGCATTAGGAGGTCAATATGGAATCTCAGAGAACTACTTATATTGAACATGACAATTCTGACTTAGGAGAAGTTCAGATTAGTAATGATGTACTTGCTGTTATTTCAGCGATGGCAGCAATGGAGGTTGATGGTGTTGTGGCTATGGCAGGAAACATCACAGCAGAGCTTGTTTCAAAACTTGGAATGAAGAAATTATCTAAAGGCGTTAGAGTTGACGTTGTAGATAATACAGTAATGGTAGATTTATCAATTATTCTTAGAATTAATGAGAATATAGTTACAATATCAAAGAAGGTTCAGGACAAGGTTAAAACAACAGTAGAAAACATGACAGGTATGGAAGTTGCCAATGTTAATGTGAACATTGCAAGCGTAGCAACTAACTAAACAAGTTATTTTTTAGGGTGTCTGTAACAGACACCCTTTTTGACATCATAGGAATACTAGCAATTTTAGGAGGAAATATGAACAGAGTTAAATTAAGAGAGAATACATTTAAGTTATTATATTGTAATGATTTTCACAATAGATCAGAAATGCCGAAACAGTATGATTTGTTTTGGGAGGAAACACCTGAAGTATCAGAAGAAGACAGAAAATTTATTTCTAACAGAGTTGATGCAATAGCAGAAAAGATAGACGAAATAGATGAAGCAATAAATAAGGCTGCTGTAAAGTGGACAACAGACAGAATGTCAAAAGTAGATCTTACAATATTAAGACTTGCTTATTATGAAATGAAGATTGATGAAGACATTCCTGAAAAAGTTGCTGTTGATCAAGCCATTGAACTTGCTAAGAAATATGGAACAGATGATTCACCTTCATTTGTTAACGGTGTACTTGCAAAGTTATTTTAGGAGTTAATATGGCATCCATATATACTGTAGGACAGGTAAACAATTATATAAAAAGAATGTTTAATCAGGACTTTGCCTTAAATAATATCTATATAAAAGGCGAGGTAAGTAACTGCAAATATCACACATCGGGACATATTTATTTTACGTTAAAGGATAGAACCGGAGTTATATCTGCAATTATGTTTGCAGGTAACAGGTCAGGACTTAAATTTAAGATGGAAGAAGGACAGAAGGTTGTTGTTCTTGGCAGCGTAAGTGTTTATGAAAGAGATGGAAAGTACCAGATATATGCTAAGGAGATTATATTAGAAGGGGCAGGTTTACTTTATCAAAGATTTGAGCAATTAAAAGTTGAACTTGAAGAAATGGGACTTTTTGATCCTATGTATAAGAAACCTATTCCAAGATATGCTACAAGAATTGGAATATGTACAGCACAGACAGGTGCGGCAATACAAGATATTATTAATATAACAACCAGACGTAATCCGTATGTGCAACTTTATTTGTATCCATGCCTTGTGCAGGGGGCTGATGCAGCAAAAGACATTGTTAACGGAATAAGATGTCTTGACTCAATGAATCTTGACACCATTATTGTAGGCCGTGGTGGTGGCTCTATAGAGGATTTGTGGGCTTTTAATGAAAAGATTGTGGCAGAAGCTATTTTTAATTGCAATACCCCTATTATATCTGCAGTAGGACATGAAACAGATACAACAATAGCAGATTATGTTTCGGACAGAAGAGCACCTACTCCGTCGGCAGCGGCAGAATTGGCAGTGTTTGATTATATGGAATTTGAAAATAAGTTGCAGAATTATAGAAAGATGCTTACAACTTACGAAGAACATTTTATTGAAAAATACAAATTACTTACTAAGAATCTGGAAAATAGTATTCAGATGTATAGTCCTAAGAATATGTTGCTTACAAGAAAGCAATATATATCTGACTTGCAGATGCATCTTACAGATTGTTTTCATACTATTTTGGATAGTAGAAAACATATGCTTCAGATATACGCAGTAAGACTTAACGGATTATCTCCACTTAATAAGATTTCAAAAGGCTTTGCCTATGTTGCAAATGATTCAGGAGAATCAATTAAAACAGTGGAACAACTTAAAAAGGGAGATAATATTAATCTGACAATTTCAGACGGAAAAATAAAAGCAAGTGTATTGGAAGTTCAGGGAGAAAATAATGGAGAATAATACTGAAAATAATGTTGCAAGTATTATAGAAGAAAATAATACGGGAAATAATATGAATAATACAGAAAATGTCGGCATAGAAGACAATTTTGAACAGCTTGAAGATATAATTTCAAAAATGCAGTCAGACAGAATAACATTAGAACAGTCATTTGAATTATATAATAAAGGGCTTAGTTTGGTACAGGATTGTAACAACCAGATTGAAAAAATAGAAAAGCAGATTAAAATTATTGAAGAGGGAAATATAAATGAATAATTTTGATACAGAATTAAAGGAAAGAACGGCATACGTTGAAAAGATTGTATACGATTATTGTCCTAAGGAAGAAGGACTGCAGAAGATTATAATTGAAGCAATGAATTACAGTCTTAAGGCAGGTGGAAAAAGATTAAGACCAATGCTTGTTTTGGAAACATTAAGATTGTTTGGCGGAGATGAAAAAGAGGCATATCCGTTTATGGCAGCAATGGAAATGATTCATACATATTCATTAGTACATGATGATTTGCCGGCAATGGATAATGATGTGTATAGAAGAGGCAAGAAGACTACACACGCCGTATATGGCGAAGATATAGGGATTCTTGCAGGGGATGGACTTCTTAATATGGCATACGAAACTATGAGTATGGCAATACTAAAGAGTAAATATCCTCAAAGAGCAGCACTTGCCATGAATATTCTTGCTTACAAGGCAGGAATCTACGGAATGATTGGCGGTCAGACTGTTGATGTAATAAACGAAAATAAAGAAAAAGACATAGATACAATTAATTGTATTCACAAGCTTAAGACAGCAGCATTAATCGAGGGGGCAATGATGGTTGGAGCCATTCTAGCAGGAGTAGATGAGCAGGCTGTTGAAACAGTGGAGGAAATAGCAACTAATGTAGGTATAGCATTCCAAATTCAGGATGATATTCTTGATGTAACAGGAACATTGGAAGAACTTGGAAAGCCGGTTCTTAGTGATGAAAAGAACAATAAGACTACATATGTTACTTTAAAAGGAATAGATGAATCAAAAAGACTAGTTGAAGATTACTCAGAGAAGGCGGTTAATTTACTTGAAAGTCTTGGGGGAGATAGTGAATTCCTTAAAAATTTAATTATAAAATTAATTAACAGAGTGAAATAAATGAGTGAACTTTTAGAAAAAATTAATAAACCAAATGATATTAAAAATATAGATAAAAAAGATTATCCAAAACTTGCAGAAGAAATAAGAGAGTTTCTTATTGATTCAGTAAGTAAGACAGGGGGACATCTTGCTTCTAACTTAGGTACTGTTGATTTAACAATAGCTTTGCATGCAGTGCTTGATTTCCCTAAGGATAAGATTGTATGGGATGTTGGACATCAGGCATATACACATAAGATTTTAACAGGTCGTAAGGATGAGTTTGAATCTTTGCGACAGTTAAACGGATTAAGTGGTTTTCCAAAAAGACATGAAAGTCTATGTGACAGTTTTGATACAGGTCATAGTTCAACATCCATTTCTGCTGCCCTTGGTATGGCAACAGCAGCTAAACTAAATGAAACAGATGAAAAAATAGTAGCTGTAATTGGCGACGGAGCTTTAAGCGGTGGTATGGCATTAGAAGCAATTAACAATGCGGCAGATTTAAAACGAAACATGCTTATTATTATAAATGACAATAAAATGTCAATATCAAAGAATGTTGGTGGTATGTCTAATTATCTTAATAAGTTAAGAGCAAGTGAACAATACAATGACTTTAAAAGTGATGTAGAAACATCACTTAGCAGAATCCCCAAATTTGGTTCAAGCCTTGTAAAAAGTGTAAAAAGAACAAAGGACCATATTAAGAATCTGTTTATTAGTCAGGGATTGTTTGAAGATTTGGGAATAACATCTATTGGGCCTGTTGACGGCCATAATATTCCTGAAATGATAGATATTTTTAAAGAGGCATTAAAGATTAACAGACCGATTATTATTTGTGTAAGAACAAAGAAGGGCAAGGGTTATGAACCTGCAGAGAATAATCCTTCTAAGTATCACGGAGTTAATCCTTTTGACATAAGTACAGGCCTTGAAACAGTAACTAACGGAATGATGTCATATACAGATGTTTTCTCAAAAACATTGGTTAAAATGGCAAAGACAAATGACAGAATTCTTGCAATAACAGCGGCAATGCCTGATGGAACAGGATTATCAAGATTCCAGAAAGAATTCCCTGACAGATTTTTCGATGTGGGAATAGCAGAAGAACACGCAGTAACTTTTGCAGCAGGACTTGCAGTATCAGGATACAAGCCTGTGGTGTCAATATATTCATCGTTCTATCAGAGAGCATATGATCAGATTTTACACGATGTATGTATACAGAAACTTCCGGTAACATTGATTTTTGACAGGGCAGGTCTGGTTGGTAGTGACGGCGAAACCCATCAGGGCATTTTTGATATGTCATTTCTGTCAGCAATGCCTAACATGACAATAATTGCACCGTCAGGAATTAAAGAATTAAAAGAGGCAATGAAGTTTGCTGAACATTTTGACGGGCCAATAGCAATCAGATTTGCGAGAGGTGTTGCTTTTCCTGAAATTAAGGAAGACATTAATTTGCAGTATGGAAAAGGTCAGATATTAAAAGAAGGCAGTAAAGATGGCAACAATGCAGGTGGTAATGTGGCAATTATAGCTGTAGGCTCAATGGTTGAGGAAACCTATAAGGCAATAGATATGCTTGAGAAAGAGAATGTACATCCTGCATTTGTCAATCCTGTTTTTATTAAACCTATGGATACTGAACTTATTAAAAGGGTTGCTGAAAATCACAAACATATAATTGTTGTGGAAGAAGGAATTAAAAAAGGCGGTTTTGGAGAAAGCGTTGAAACTTTCATATTGGAAAGTGGAATTGATGCAGATGTTCAGGTTATGGCAATTGATGACAGGTTTGTGGAACAGGGTAACGTGGCTTTGCTTAGGGAAGAAATAGGAATAAGCTATAAAAATATATACGAAAAGGTAATGGAACTGACAAGATGAAAGAAAGATTAGATGTTTTATTAGTAAAAAGAGGTTTGGCTCCTTCAAGAGAGAAAGCCAAGGCCATAATAATGAGTGGTATAGTTTTCGTTGATAATGAACGCGAGGATAAGGCGGGAACAACTTTCGACGAAAAAGTAAATATTGAAGTTAGAGGAAAGACACTGAAATACGTTAGTCGTGGTGGCTTAAAATTAGAGAAAGCCATGGATGTTTTCGGAGTGAAGATAGAAGGAAAAACATGTATGGATGTTGGAGCTTCAACAGGTGGTTTTACTGACTGTATGTTACAGAATGGTGCGGTAAAAGTTTATTCTGTTGATGTGGGTCATGGTCAGCTTGCTTGGAAACTTGTACAGGATGACAGAGTAATCTGTATGGATAGAACTAATATTAGATATGTAACACCTGACCAAATTGATGATGTACTTGATTTTGCTTCAATTGATGTTTCATTTATATCATTAACTAAGGTTTTATTACCTGTTAAGAATCTTTTAAAAGAAAATGGTCAGATAGTATGTCTTATTAAGCCACAGTTTGAAGCAGGAAGAGAGAATGTAGGTAAAAAAGGTGTTGTAAGAGATAAGAAGGTTCACGTTCAGGTTATTGAAAAAGTAATAGAATATGCAATGTCCATAGGATTTAAGATTTTAAATCTTGACTATTCACCTGTTAAGGGACCGGAGGGCAATATTGAATATTTATTATATTTGCAGAACAATGGTGAAGAACCGGTTGTAGATGAGATATGTGTTGACCCTGTTAAAGTTGTTGAAGATTCACATGTAACACTTGATAAAAAGAAGCAGGAAAACAGTTAGATTTAGACTGGCTTAGATTAAGTTTATAATTATAATTTTTGAATATTGGAGTTTTTGGATGAAAAATTTTTGCATAATTACAAACAGCTATAAAGATGAAAAAAACAGCATTGCAAATAAAATATCAGATTATATTATAAAAAAAGGTGGCAGTTGTGTGGTTTTAAATAACGTGGACACAACTACAGGACAGTATCGGGTTATTTTAGAGGAGCAGGTTCCAGGAAATCTTGAATGTGTTATAACAATAGGTGGCGATGGGACATTACTTCATGCGGCTAAAGATTTAGAGAAACTTGATGTGATTTTTATTGGCGTAAATAAGGGAACTTTAGGTTTCCTTGCAGAAATTTCACCGGAAGAAATGGAAGGCTCAATTGACAGACTTTTAAATGACAGATTTAATGTTGAGTCAAGAATGATGTTGTGCGGTCAGGTTATAAGAAACAACGAAGTTGTGTACAAGTCTAACGTGCTTAATGATATTGTAATACATAGAGGTGGCGATATGGCTATTTCCAATTTTGATGTGTACGTTAACGGTCAACTTCTTGGAAAGTTTCAGGCAGATGGAATAATATTGTCAACACCAACAGGTTCAACTGCTTATAATCTTTCAGCAGGAGGTCCTGTGGCAAGACCTGATTCACATATGATTATTCTTACACCTATATGTCCTCATTCAATTGGAACAAGAAGTATTCTTCTGTCAAGAAATGATGAAATAGAGGTTATAATCGGACCGTCAAGAACGCCTAATGAAGAAAACAGAAAGATAGCATTTGACGGTGATGGAATATTTAACATAGTTTCAGAAGATAGAATCAGAATATATGAAGCAGTTGAAACCACAGAGATAGCTAAGCTTGACGAAGGAAGCTTTCTTCAGGTAATAAAGGATAAGCTTGGTGATTAGGAGATATGACATGAAAACAAAAAGACAGCGAAAAATAATAGAATTAATAACCAATTATGATATTGAAACTCAGGAAGAGTTGGCAGCAAAGCTTGTTGAAAATGGTTTTAATGTAACCCAGGCCACAATATCAAGAGACATAAGAGAGCTTAATCTTACAAAAATAGCCACAAAAGGCGGTAAGCAGAAATATGCAGTACAGAGCAGTTCAGATATAGTATCAAATAGCAAGTATATGCGTGTTTTAAATGATGGAATTATAACAATGGATACGGCAGGAAATATACTTGTAGTAAAAACAGTGTCAGGAATGGCAATGGCAGTGGCTGCAGCACTTGACGCAATGCAGATTAAAGAAATTTTAGGCTGTATTGCCGGAGATGACACAATAATGTGTGTGGTAAAACATGCTGAAGAAACAGATAGAGTTAAGGAACATATAGAAAGTTTCATACGCTAAAAACGATTACACGGCTTGTTACGTGTCACAAGGTCATTTTCCAAACATTGTGCAAGTACAGGTGGGACAAGACCTTTTGACATTATAATATAGTAAAAAAGATAATTAATACAATCACCCAGAGAAAAATTCAGTAGCAAACAATAGGCAGATTTTTGAAATTTTGCGAGTATAGTGCAAAGCGATAAAATCAACGTGTTTGCAATGAAATTTTCTCTGGGTGATTGGAAAGATACAATTATCTAAAATATAGAAAGGAGGAAAACATGCTTTTAAATTTACACGTAAAGAATTTGGCTTTAATAGAAGAGGTAGATGTGGATTTTGAAAAAGGTTTAATCGTTTTAACAGGTGAAACCGGTGCAGGAAAGTCACTTATACTTGGTTCTGTAAACATTGCTTTAGGAAATAAGGCTTCTAAAGATATGATTAGAAAAGGCACAGATTATTCTTTGGTTGAATTAACTTTTTCAGTTAGCGAAAATTGCGCAAAACAATTGAAAAAATATGATATTTATATGGAAGAGGACAATATTGTTACAGTTACAAGAAAGATTTCAGAAGGAAGAAGTATTTCTAAAATAAATGGGGAAACTGTAAATATCAAAACATTAAAAAATGTAATGTCCTTATTAATTGACATACATGGTCAGCACGATCATCAGTCATTATTATATACAAAAAATCATTTAGATATTTTGGATAAATTTGCAAAGGATTCCATATTAGAATTAAAAGAACAGATAAAGGAAGAGTATAGTAAATATACAAAATTAATAAAAAAATTAGAAGAATTTAATATTGATGAAGGTCAAAAAGCAAGAGAGATTGAGTTTGCTGAATATGAAGTTAATGAAATTGAATCAGCTAATCTTAAACCGGAAGAAGATGTTCAGGTAGAAGAAGAATTTAAGAAGTTATCTAATAGCAAGGAAATAGTTTCAGCGTTGTCAGAAATTTACAACGCCTTAAGTTATGAAACAGCAGGCGGTCTTGGGGATATAATTAATAAGGCTGTAATGGATATTAATAGTATTAAGGGAATGGATGAAAAAATAAGCCAGTTCCAGACAGAACTATATGATATTGATAATCTTTGCAGAGAGCTTACATCTCAGATTTATGATTATAACAGTGGAATGGATTTTAATCCTGAATATGTTAGGGAAGTTGAAGAAAGACTTGATGTTATTAATCATTTAAAATTAAAATATGGTAATAATATAGAAGAGATTCTTAGATATAAAGAAGAAAAAGAAGAATATCTGGAAAAACTTAACAATATGACAGATGAAATGGAAAGCGTTAAAAATCAGATTTCAGAATTGGAAGGAACATTAAATAATCTCTGCACAAAGTTATCTGAACAAAGAAAAAAAGCCGCAAAGGAGCTGGAAGTTCTTGTAAAACAGGCTTTGGTTGATCTTAATTTTATTGCTGTTGAATTTGAAATTCAGATTACAAGAAAAGAAAGCATTGGAGAAAACGGATTTGATAATGTTGAATTTATGATTTCAACTAATCCGGGAGAATCTGTTAAACCATTGGTAAAGGTTGCATCAGGTGGTGAGTTATCAAGAATTATGCTTGCTATTAAGTCAATTCTTGCAACAGAAGACGATATTGACACATTGATTTTTGATGAAATTGATACTGGAATAAGTGGTCAGACGGCTATGAAAGTGGCAGAAAAAATGGCTAAAATCAGCAGAAATCATCAGGTTATATGCATTTCACATTTGTCACAGATTGCTGCAATGGCGGATAGTCATTATTTAATTAAAAAGACAGCAGATGAAAATTCTACAACAACATCAATTAAGAAACTTACAAGACAACAGTCAATAGAAGAACTTGTAAGAATAAATGGAGGCAGTGGAATAACAGAGGCCGGACTTATTCATGCAACTGAAATGAAAGATATGGCAGATAGAACAAAAAGTAACTTGTTTTAATTAAAGAATATTACACATATTAAGAAGGAGGACAAAAGTCTTCCTTCTATTTTTTTTACAAAAATAATCGAAAGGGGTATGGAAATGAACAAACAAAAATATAGGAACTTTTTAATTACATCCATTTTGACAGCAATTGTAATAATTGTAGTATCTACGGTTATGTATGTTAAGGATAGATTGCCTAATACAATATTTATAAATACAAATACCAGTACCAAATATAATTTTTCCATGCCTGTTTCACTAAATGTTGAAAATAAAACAAGTATAAGGCTGAATGGAAAAAATACTATATACTCAGGAGAAAAAGGTGAATATAGCGGGAAATACAAAATGTTTGGCATAGTTCCAATTAAAAATACAAAAGTAAAAGTAGTAGATAAAAGAAAAGTTTACCCTGTAGGTTTGCCGGTGGGCCTGTATCTGAAAACTCAAGGAGTAATGATTATAGACGAAGGTCAGGTTATATCAAAAAATGGCGAAAAATTATGTCCTGCAAAAGGTCTTGTGAAAAAAGGGGACTATATTACGGAATTTAATGGAAAAACAGTAAGTAATAAGTCTCAATTGTCGTATCTTATAAATGAAAACAAAGAAAAAATAGTAACATTAACAGTAAAAAATAATAATATTACAAAAAAGATATCTATTAAGCCTGTGTCTGATAAAAATGGAAATTATATGTTAGGAATTTGGGTTAGAGATGATTCTCAGGGAATAGGAACTGTTACATTTATAACAAAGGATAATAAATATTGTGCTTTAGGACATGGGATAAGTGATATTGATACAGGAGAATTGCTGTCCTCTAATAATGGAACAATATTTAAGGCAAATATATGGGGAATTAGAAAAGGAGAGTCTGGAAAACCAGGAGGTTTATGTGGCTCAATAGAATACAATAATAAAAACATTATTGGCGATATTACAAAAAACTGTGTATGCGGTTTGTATGGAAATATGGATAAGAAAATTATATCAGGATATAACATATCTGAAAAAGAAATAGGGCTACAATCTGAAATAAAAAAAGGTGAGGCATCTATACAGTTTATAGCAGATGGAAAAGTAAATATTTATAAAATAGAAATAGAGAATATATATGCCAATGCAAAAGAAAAGAATATGGTAATAAAAATAACAGATAAGAGACTGCTAAATAAAACAGGAGGAATTGTTCAGGGAATGAGTGGCAGTCCAATAATTCAAAATGGAAAAGTAATAGGAGCGGTAACTCATGTTATGATAAATGATCCAACAAGAGGATATGGTATATTAGCTGAAAATATGTTGAAAAGTATATAAAAATATAAATTGATTATAGCTTTGCGTTTTGCAAAGCTATTTTTTGTAATAGATGATTTTTAAATCTGAAATTACAAAAAAAGGCAGATTAATTCTGTTTTAAAAATGTAACTGGCGGAAAAATAGGAGGAAAAAGGAATAATAAAAAATCAGATAAAAATAGAATGTCCATATAAGTAAATGAATAGAATAAAAGGAACTTGTAAATAGATTATAATAGTGAAAAAAAGAATTCGCAAAAAAATCAAGAAATAAGTAGAAAAATGTAGTATACTAATATTTAATGTAGAGAATATGAAAAATAAACTTCTATGATATTTAAGTAAGAGAAGTTACAGGAGGAATTTATGGCAAGAAGTAATGCAGATTTAGCACATGAAATAGAAGAATTAATAAAGAAATACAATAAGAAACCTGAGAAAAAGATTAAAAAAAGAGATATTATAGAACTTTTCCAGCAATGTGAAGTAATTGTTGCTGCAAAAGTTGATTACAGTGACTGTCAGATTATGGGTGAATTTATTGAAAATGCATCTCTTAAACCTGATGTTGTAAAAGATGGCAAAAGAACAAGATTAATGCCTGTTTTTACAACATTTGAACAGATACCTGTAGAATATATGGATAATTTTTCACTTATAAGAATGTCTGCTTCAGCAGCATACACTTATATGAACGATTGTGAAGAACTTAACGGATTAGTAATTAATCCTTTTACAGAGGCTAATTTGGAACTTCGCAAGAAGAGAATGACAAATCCTAATTCTGATGCAACAAGAAATTTTGGCAACACAATTCAGCCTAAAAGAGCAGAAAAACCTGTTGTAAATCAGGGAGAAGCCTTAATCATATACAATAATCAGAAGTTTGTAATAAACAAAAGTCCTTTTGTAATCGGACGTGAAAATGCGGATATTACAATACCGGAAACTTATATTTCAAAGATTCACGTAATTATTTCATATAAGGATGGTAAATACAGAATCGCAGATTACGATTCAACCAATGGAACAAAAGTTAACGGAACAAAATTAAGACCAAAAGTTTATTATGAAATCCGTGACGGATATGAAATAGAATTGTCAGAAAAAGAAAAAATGATTGTTTACATAAATTAATTTTTTGCCGACGCAAAAAGTGTTTTATCGACCTGAATTTTTGAAAAAAACAGATAAAACTATCTATTATTGTTACATTAAAAAATATATGTAAACCACATTGTCGAATAATGGCATTTTATGCGATTTCTTTAAGTTGAATAACGGGAAAATTCAAACTATAATCTTCTCTGTCAACAAAATATAACAGTACTGTTGTTGAAAGTTATATAGTTATGCAGATTAAAATAATAAAAGAAATTGACAGGAGGATAGTATGAATAAAATTAGTGTGGCAGTGGTAGATGATAATGAGAAGATAGTAGAGACTATTTGTAATGAATTAGAGAGGGACGAGGAAATTAACATAGTCGGAAAAGCAAAAAATGGCGAGGAGGCTTTTGATATAATAAAGAAAACCAATCCTGATGTTGTGGTCTTGGATTTGATAATGCCAAAGATGGACGGATTATCATTAATGAACAAGATACATAAGGACGGTTCAATTATAAAGCTTCCTTTTTTTATAATTACATCAGCAATAAGCAATGAAACAGTAATTCAGGATGCTTTCGGTTATGGGGCAGGTTATTATATGCTTAAACCTTTTGAAACAGAAATGATAGTTGAAAGGGTAAAAACAGCAAAAAGTTATAACAAACGTTTGCCTGATAACAAGAAGTTTGTTGCAGCCTACGAGGACAAAAAGAAATTTATGGACAGAAACATTGAAAGTGATGTAACAAACATAATCCACGACGTAGGTGTGCCGGCTCATATTAAAGGTTACCAGTATTTAAGAGAAGCAATTATTATGTCGGTCAATGATCCTGAAATGCTTAATTCCATTACAAAGATTTTGTATCCTACAATTGCAAAAACATTCCAGACAACATCAAGCAGGGTAGAGCGTGCAATAAGACATGCAATTGAGGTGGCATGGAACAGAGGAAAAATGGACACAATAGACGAATTGTTCGGTTATACAATAAATGCAGAGAAAGGAAAGCCTACAAATTCAGAATTTATTGCATTAATTGCAGATAAAATCAGATTAGAATACAAATGCAGATAATTAGCACTTTAATTTAAGCTGATTTTCTAGTATTATATACGTAAGAAACAAAATCCAAAAAAGAGACGACTTGGAGGAAAAATATATGAAAAAAATATTATTTGCAGCGTCAGAATGCGTACCTTTTATTAAGACAGGGGGATTGGCAGACGTAGTTGGTTCATTGCCTAAGAGTTTTGACAAAGAAGAATATGATGTACGTGTTATTATTCCTAAATATATGTGCATTGACCAGAAATGGAAAGACCAGATGACATACATTGACCATTTTTATATGGACTTATGTTGGAGAAAACAGTATGTTGGAATTATGGAACTTGAATACGAAGGAGTAAAGATTTATTTTATTGATAATGAATATTACTTCGGCGGAGAAAAGCCATACAGTGATGCAAGATATGACTTAGAGAAGTTTGCATTCTTTTCAAGAGCAGTCCTTTCAGCTTTGCCAGTTATAGATTTCAGACCGGACGTAATACATTGCCATGACTGGCATACAGGTTTAATTCCAGTATACTTAAAAGACAGTTTTGCAAGCGGAGAGTTCTATCAGGGAATTAAGACTATAATGACTATTCACAATCTTAAATTTCAGGGAGTATGGGACATTGACACTATTAAGGATATTGCAGGATTGTCAGATTACTATTTTACATCTGATAAGCTTAAAGATTATGACAATGGTAACTACTTAAAGGGTGGTATAGTTTACGCTGATATGGTAACTACAGTTAGTGATACATATGCAGAAGAGATTAAGACACCATTCTTTGGAGAAGGATTAGATGGATTACTTAGGGCAAGATCTAATTGCCTGAGAGGTATTGTTAACGGTATTGATTACGATGAATATAATCCGGCTACAGACAAGTATATTGACAAGAATTTCTCAAAGGCTAATTTCAGAAAAGAAAAGGTTAAAAACAAAACAGCACTTCAGAAAGAATTAGGCTTGGAAGTTAATCCAAAGAAGATGATGATTGGTATTGTAAGCCGACTTACAGACCAGAAGGGATTTGACCTTATCTCATGTGTAATGGATGAAATGTGTCAGGATGCAGTTCAGTTTGTTATATTAGGAACAGGTGAAGAACGTTATGAAAATATGTTCAGACACTTTGACTGGAAATATGGCAAGAGCGTATCAGCTAACATTTACTATTCAGAAGAACGCTCACACAAAGTATACGCAGCCTGTGATGCATTCTTAATGCCATCATTATTTGAGCCATGTGGCTTAAGCCAGCTTATGAGTTTAAGATATGGTACATTACCTATCGTAAGAGAGACAGGTGGATTAAAGGATACAGTAGAACCATATAACGAATATGAGAACACAGGAACAGGTTTCTCATTCTGCAATTACAATGCTCACGAAATGATGGGTACAGTAAGATACGCTGAACACGTATATTATGACAAGAAACGTGATTGGAATAAGATGGTTGAAAGAGCAATGTCAGTTGACTTCTCATGGAAAACATCAGCAAAGAAATATCAGCAGTTATATGATGATTTAATTGGATAAAACTAATCAGATAATTGAATTAAAGAATAAAAAGAGTTGTTACTTAAGGTAGCAGCTCTTTTTTTGACTAACTAAAAAATCCTATTAATTAAAAATCTTTACACATATTTGAAAATGGATTGAAATAATGCTTTGTATTGTATTTAGTAGATAGACGTTAGGATTGAATACACTATAGAATTTTGCTAGAATGTATGAAGATAACAAAAGATATAAAAGACACTTAATAAAAATGGAGGGAGATTATGCTTGCAATAATTGAAGACATAGAGAACGAAGATAAGAAAAGTATACTTTCAGATTGGTATAAGAAGTATAACCGAATAATGAGGAAAAAAGCCTACTATATAATAGGTGATTATCACACTGCAAATGATATGGTAAATGAGGGTTTTATAAAAATAATTCAGAATTTTGAAAAAATAAATAAATTAAATTGTCACGCAAGGTCTTATTATTTCGTTATAACAATTAGAAGCGTTTGTATAGACTATTTAAGGAAGAACAAAATTAAATCAAAGTATTTAGATGAATACGTCACAGAAGAACAGGTTAGCAATACTAATATGTCAGAAAAAGGACATATTAATGAATTTGAAAAAAGTGAAATGTATATTGATTTAAGCAATGCTCTTTTGAAAATGTCAGAAAGAGACAAGGAGCTTCTAACTTATCGCTACACAATGGAAATGTCCTCAAAAGAAATTTCCCAAATAACAGGGATTAAGGAAAGCAATGTTAATTCTTATATTAGAAGAGCGAGAGAAAAACTTCTAAAAATATTTAATGGGGAGGTATAAGGCATGAAGAAAAGACAAATAAATGATGAAATGATGGATAGTGTACTTAAAACAATGTTGTCAGAGTATCAGGAAGAAGAAGGACGAAAGATATTAAAAGAGGCAGAAGAATTAAACAAAACAGATGAGTATGCTCCAACAAAACAGCAAATAAAAGAATTTGAAAAAATCAGCAAAAAGCAGCTGCGTAAAAAGAAAATTAAATCATTGAACTTTAAATTAAAAGTATATAGAACAGCAACAGCTCTTGGAGTACTTTTGTTAATTTTCAACGTCTCAGTTGTATCAGTGCCGGCAATGAAAGAGAAAACCTTGGAATTTTTTATGAAAACATATAATGACCATACTGACATTGGAAAATATCCGGGAGAAAAAGTAGAAGATGTTAAAAATGTATCAGATGACAGGTTTACAATAAAGTTAAGCAAAGAATATGAAATAACATATCTGCCGGAAGGGTTTAAACTGGGAGATATGAGTAAAGATGAAACAGGATGGGAGGCCAATTATTATAATGAGGATGAAGTGATTACGTTTAGCCAGTCATCGCTTAATGGAACAGATTTATCCATTGATACTGAAAATACAAAAAACACGTATGTAGATATAAATGGACAGCAGGCTTTTGTGACTGAAAAAGATGAACAGATAAGTGTTACGTGGCGTGTTGATGAAAATATTATTAGGGTAACAAGTATAGGAGTCAAAAAAGCGGAATTAATAAAAGTTGCAAAAAGCGTTGAGAAAGTTAAATAACATAATAAATATAAAAAAACTCTTTGGAAAAGTTAGAAATCCAAAGAGTTTTTTGTTCTTAAAAATTTTTTTGAAATTTTTAAAATTAATTGTCACTTTTTTCTTTCTGGTTCGTTGTATTTAATAAGAGAGTTAAATTGATAACGAAAAAAATTAAAATAGGAGGAATAATCAAATGAGAAAAATTATAATTTTAGCATTAACGCTTATGTTAGCGGCACAGATGGTAACACCGATAGCGGCAGAGGAGTATACGGAAAATGAATATGGAATTGCTCCATTTTACAATAATACTTTAGATGTACAATCAAGTATCACATTCAATGGAAGTATAGTTAGTTGCAAAGCTAAAAATAATATGAATAAAAATCTTAAATCTAAGATAACGATGACTTTGCAGAAAAGTAAGGATAAAAGCAATTATAGTAGAGTTCAAATGTGGAGTAAAGATTATAATGGTATAGGACTCAAAACATTGGCTGAAAAGCAAAGTGTTAGCAAGGGATATTATTATAGATTAAGAGTAGTGGTAAGAATATATTCAGGAACTGAGGTGATTGAAAAAATAACAAAATATTCTACAGTTAAATATTATTAAAGAAAGTACGGAAAAATTTGTATATGGGCGTGGGACAAAGAAAGCCAAAAGTCAGTTTAGCTCTAAAAAATAAAATAATTTTCAAAGGAGATACATATATGAGAAAAAATTTTATTAAAACAACAGCAATATTAATGAGTGTAATGTTAATGGCTACTACAAACGTAGTAGCAGAAGAAAGTGAATACTACAATGAAAATCAAAATTCTAAAAATCAATATTTAGGATTAGATAAAGATGATTTTCTTTCGACACAAGATTATGAAAAATATTTATTATCTTTGAGCCCGGAACAACAAATATCAACTTTTTCTATGCCAGATTTAAAACCAACAAAAACTGTAAAATCAAATGTTACATATAATTTTAATTTTTCTAGTGCAGCATGTTCGTTGGCAATTCAGAATTTCTGCTTTGCAAGTGATGGTTATATTTATGTAACACAAAATTCAGGAGGAAATGATGGATATAATAAGACAGCTGTAGCAGGTGATGTGATTTTGTCGAGATGTAAGTTGAGTAATAATGAAATAAATGTAATTGACAGTATGATTTTAAAAGGGGTTGGACATGGTCAAACTTTGGAAAATTATACCTATAAATCAAAATCGTATTTTTTGATATCTACAGAATCAAATAAAGTAAACAATGTTTATTGGTCAACACAGATAGGTAGAATACAGTATGCAGCAAACACCACAATTAATGCATCCAATATAAATAGATTAAATTATTTATCATATGCGAATAAGGATATGAAAAGTAGTGGTACGGTTAAAAGATGTGATGCGGCAATTTCTTCAAATAACGATTATTTGTTGATTTGGGCAAAGCTGTCGGGAGATAATAGTGAACCTATACAGTACAGTTGTTATGATTTTAATACAATAAATCAGCAATTAGATAAAGCTACAAAAGTGTCATTTAAAGGAAATAATACCTTAAAAGGAGCACTAAAGTATTCAATTTTACAACGTGGTTCTAAGAAAATATTTCCTCAGAGTTCATTTCAGGGAATAGAAGTAACAAATAATATGAATATGTATATATCATCAGGAAAAATAGATGATAGTCCTTGGATATGTAATGTAACAAAGAGTGGAACATGGAAAAGTACAGTTAAAGTTGCATTTGAGGACATAAGTAGATTCGAAATGGAAGGAATAAAAATACGAGGAGATTATATTTATTTTGCAGCAAAAGTATCAGATGGAAATGGAAAAATAGGAAGAATTTCTAAAAGTGAGTTGGATTAATATGCAATAAAAAGACTTTTTGATACGTATAACTTATAAAGAATTATATAAGGAGGTAGCGGCTTATGAAAAACATTTTTAAAAGTTTGTGCTTTGGACTGCTGTTAGCATTTACTGTTATTTCAGTGAATCTGGTTAAAGATGTAAATGCTGCAACAAAAACAAAGGTTACTTACAAATTAGACAAAGGTACACTTACAGTTTCAGGAAAAGGTGAAATGCCAAAGAAAATGACTTTTAAAGAAAACAAAAAAATTAAAAAGGTTGTTATAAAAAATGGCATTACATCAATTCCAAAGTACGCTTTTTCAGATTGTAAAAAATTGAAGAAAGTTGTAATTGGAAAAGACGTAAAGAAAATTGGGAAATATGCGTTTAGTCATACGAAAGTAACTAGCGTAAATATACCGAATAAAGTGAAGAAGATTGAAACGGGAACTTTTGCTTACTGTAAGAAACTTAAAAAAGTGAACATAGGAAAAAAGGTTACTGAAATAAAAGGTTTTGCATTTTGGAATTGCAATAATATCAAGAAAATAGAAATTCCAAATAATGTTAAAGTTATTGAAAAACAGGCATTTTATAAATGCAAAAAACTTGAAAAGGTAAAACTTGGTAATAATGTTCAAACTATAGGAAATTCTGCTTTTCAAACAACAAATATTAAGAATGTTAAAATTCCAAACAGTGTAAAAGCAATGGGAGTGGCAGCATTTGATAGCGATAAAACAAAAATCAATGTGGAAATTCCGGGAAATATTACTGTAGACAAAGCACATTGGATTTCAGTTTGCAATGCAGGAAAAATAACATTTACAACAGATTTGAATATTGAATTAATTCAACATTTGGAAACTGAAGATTTTGAAGTCTCAAAGAATGATCCGAATTACACGTCAATAGATGGAAACATTTATACAAAAGACGGTAAAACACTTGTAAGGGTAGCTGCATTAAAGAAGAACGTTAGAATTGTTGACGGATGTGAAAATATTTGTACATCAGCATTTCTTTACACACCTTTAGGTTTGAATTGGGAAGCAAAGTTAAGAAAGCATATTGATAATCTTTTTATTCCAAAGACAGTTAAAAATATAGATGAAAAAAGCTATATAACATATGAAAGTGAACCTGAAAAGATTACTTCTGAAGAAAGAGCAAAAGTACAAAAAGGAGCAGTGACAATTAATAACATTCAGATTGAAAACAAAAATTTTGATGTCAATATTTTATCTAAACTATTGGATAAAGTTACATGTAACAAAGATGAAGTTTTAAAACAGCTGACAGCTAAATAATAGAATAAACTTAAAATAAAAATAGGGTATGTTTAAAAGGGCTCTTTGTCAAGAGTGGGGTA